>Ga0172377_10003251_pt1 | contig 16652 bp, 15 predicted proteins | sample Pumphouse3metaG_FD_119749 | JGI IMG/M metagenome (GOLD analysis project Ga0172377, IMG submission 119749) | Leachate microbial communities from a municipal landfill in Southern Ontario, Canada - Pumphouse #3 metaG | ecosystem: Engineered > Solid waste > Landfill > Unclassified | place: Canada...
AAGAGCCCTCTCCCTCGGTGAAATAGGTTTGTATGGCCTTCTCTCCCGAATGTCCAAAAGGCGGATTACCCATGTCATGAGCAAGTCCTGCGGTCTGAACTATAGTGCCGATCTCCTCGAAGAGTGTGTCACGAAGCTCCGGGTGCTTATCAATAAGGCGTCGAGCAACGTCATCCCCAAGTGACTTGCCCAGGGAAGAAACCTCTAACGAATGGGTCAGGCGGTTATGCACGAAAATACTTCCCGGTAAAGGAAAAACCTGAGTCTTATTTTGTAGTCTGCGAAAAGGCGCGGAATAAATGAGCCTATCGCCATCACGCTTAAACTCGCTACGATCGTCATGACGCATCGGGTGGAACTCTTCCTGACCCAACCTTTTGTTTGAAATGAGCTGCTTCCAATCCATTACTTCTGATTTTGAGTTGTCGCAAAGTTACCTCTATAATTCCAATTTTTCTGTCTTTTTAAGGTTTTAAATGACGGTTTATGGTCGGAATTGCTTAATTTTGCGTCTATTATGGTTAAGATTAAAGTTGTTAACAAAGGGCATCAACCACTGCCTACCTATGCTACTGCTCAGAGTGCCGGACTAGATGTACGTGCCAATATTAACGAGCCTATTGTGCTGCACCCTATGGAACGTCGATTGGTACCAACCGGTCTGCATATCGCACTGCCAGAAGGCTGTGAAGCGCAATTGCGTCCGAGAAGCGGACTTGCCCTGAAACATGGAATAACAGTTCTAAACTCACCCGGAACGATTGATGCAGACTATCGTGGAGAGATTATGGCATTAATCATCAATCTCTCAGACAAAGACTTTGTCATCAACGATGGCGAGCGAATAGCCCAAATCATCGTGGCTCAATATGAGCAAGCTTCATTGGAGCTGGTCAGTGAACTCGACGAGACCGAGCGTGGCGAGGGTGGTTATGGACACACCGGTGTAAAATAACAAATGCCCATGAACAGACTAAGGACAACAGGAGTTTACCTTTCACTGCTCGCACTAATGTTTTTCAGTGCGATAGAATGTCCTTCCTTTGCAGCAAAGAAAGACAAAAAACAACCCATTTTACCGGTACCTTCCCAAGTACTTAGCCATAATGACAGTCTGCGTTATCGCTATATTTTTATCGAAGCATCTCGCCAACAGAATGCTGGCAACTTTGCTGCTGCATATGAATTGCTTAGTCGATGTATAGCCATTGATTCGACGGCCGCCGAGGCTTACTTTATGCAATCGTCCTATCTGACCATGCTTCATCAGGACACTCTTGCCCTTAGAAGCTTGGAGAAGGCTGCTATGCTTCGACCAAACAATTCTACCTATCAAGAAAGACTTGCTCAGCAATTTATTGGCATGGGGAACTATGCCAAAGCCATTGACGTATTTGAGCGATTAGCTAAAGCACAACCTGACCGCAGCGATGTGCTGAATATGCTCGTTCAACTCTACAATCAACAGAAGGAATACGACAAGATGCTCAATGCCATCAACCGCCTGGAAGCTGTGGAAGGCGAGAACGAGCAATTCGAAATGGCAAGGATGAACGTTTACGAGCAAATGGGCGATCAGAAAAATGCTTATCGTACACTAAAGAGTCTAGCTGATAGCCACCCAAACGACCTTTCCTACAGCATCATGTTGGGAAATTGGCTCATGCACAATGACAAACAACAAGAGGCTTTTAAGCTTTTTTCTGATGCTTTGAAAACAGAGCCGGACAATAGTTACGCACAGAGTTCTATGTACGACTATTACCGTTCAGCTGGTCAAGACAGCTTGGCAAATACGATGAAGGAACGGATTTTACTTGGTAAAAACACGCCAGTCAACAATCGCATACAGTTCCTTCGTCAGGCAATTCAGGAGCATGAACAACAAGGAAGCGATTCCGGCCAAGTCATTTCTTTGCTAGACCGTATGCAGGAAGTACTACCAAAGGACACTAATCTGGCTATCATGCGTGTAGCATACTACACATTAAAAAAGATGCCAGAGGACAGCATTAACAATGCCCTCGTACAACTCTTGGAATTATCACCCGACAATGGGGGTGCCCGTTTCCAGTTAATACAAAACAAGTGGAAGCATCAAGATTGGGCAACTGTTGACTCTCTCAGCGAATTGGGCATGTTGTATAATCCCGGTGAAATGGCCTTTTATTATTTTTCTGGACTTGCACGTTATTATCAAAACAACGAGAACGGAGCCCTTGAATCGTTTCAAAAAGGCACTGCGGAGATCAATTCTAAAAGCGATCCAAAGATAGTGAGTGACTTCTATGCAATAATGGGCGACATCTATCACACCAAGGGTGAACGTGAAAGGGCATACGCGGCTTACGACAGCTGCTTACAATGGAAACCGGATCACTATATCACCCTTAACAACTATGCCTACTACCTCTCCCTTGACAAAGTGAACCTCAAGCGAGCAGAGGAGATGAGCGCAAGGACAGTTAAGGCAGAACCCAAGAATGGGACTTATCTTGATACGTATGCATGGATTCTCTACCAAGAAAATCGGTATGAAGAGGCCAAGATATATATTGATCAGGCGCTGCAAAATATGAATGATAGCCTTGGTAATGCTGCCATTCTAGAACACGCCGGAGATATCTACCTCAAGACAGGGGACCTCGAAGGAGCCGTCAAAAATTGGCAGCTGGCCATCGATAAAGGTGGCGAGGCAGCAGCACTTAAGAAGAAGATTAAACGCTATAGTAAACAAAGATGAAGATAACAACACGAATTTTACTCATATACGTATCTTTAGCCATAGTATCATGTGGCACGAAGAAAGCAGCAATAAAAGACAACACAACGGCCACAACAGCTCAAACTACAAAAACAGAGTCGCCTATTGTTAGGAATTTGGCTTTTGTTCAAAAGGTGAGCGACACAAAGGTCTATGTCCAAAACATTGTTGCAGACATGTCCTTCACTGCTACAATGGATAATAAGAACATTACTGTCCCGGGATCTTTGCATATGCGTCGTGACGGGGTTATACGTCTGCAGCTTTTTATTCCAATACTCGGCAGCGAAGTAGGAAGATTGGAATTCACACCTGACTATGTACTTGTAATCGACCGTATGCACAAGCAGTATGTCAAGGGTGACTATAATCAGCTTGACTTCCTTCGGGATAACGGAATCAACTTTTACTCACTCCAAGCACTCTTTTGGAACCAACTTCTCTTGCCAGGAGCCTCCAAGGTTGGGGAAGCAGATCTCTTAAAGTTTGAGCCAAAGCTCGATGGAACGGGAGAAAATGTACCTGTATCACTAAAAAACGGCAACATGAGCTACGTTTGGACCGCCAATCGTAACAATGGACTTATTGGTCAAGCCAACGTAACATATAGCAGCGTTGCACAAGGTAAATCAGAACTAATCTGGAAATATGATAACTTCAAATCACTTGGAGCTAAACTTTTCCCTTCCACTCAAGAGTTCTCTTTCTCTACTACTGCAACCAACAAGTTGAAAAAAAACAATATTAAAATCGAGATGGAAAACCTAAGCACTGACGATGGCTGGGAAACAGAATCTACCGTCTCGAATCGATACCAAAAGATTGATGCAAAGGACATCTTCGGTAAGCTACTTAATATGTAATGAGAAGGATTATTACTATATTGTTGACGTTTACTCTTGTCTTGTCATCCAGTGCTCAAACACGGAAGACAACGACTAAGAAGCGTACGCAAACAACAACAACCAAAAAGAAAGCCAGAACTACTACTAAATCAAGCAAAAGTACACTCTATACCAATTCTTCTATCAAGGGATTGCAAAGTGAGCGGTCTGCCATTCAGAAGAAGATTAAGGCGCAAGAACAAGCACTTAAGGCAAACAAGTCAGATGTTGCCCAACGCTTGCAAAACTTAATGGCTCTAAATGGTGAGATAGATCAAAGACAGAAACATATCGAAGGTATCCAAACAGACATTGGACACATAGACAACAACATTTCCATACTCAACGATCAGTTAAATACGCTTCAACAACAACTGAAAGAGAGACAAGCTCGCTATGTGAAGTCAATGCGCCTAATGGCTCGGCATCGAAATGTTCAGGATAGGCTGATGTTCATCTTCTCTGCAAAGAACTTCTACCAAATGTACCGACGCCTCCGTTTCGTTCGGGAATATGCCCAATATCAGCGCGCTCAGGGTGAGATGGTGAAGGCCAAGCAAGCTGAAGTTGAAAACAAACAACAACAATTACTGCATGTAAAGGGGCAGAAAAACACATTACTTAGCAAAGGCCAGCAAGAAAAAACAAAGTTGGAGGGCAACAAAACCGAGCAGCAGCAAATGGTGCAAAGCCTACAAAAACAGCAAAAGACTATACAGTCGATCATCGCTGAACAACATAAAAAGGACGCCGCGCTCAATGCTCAAATCGACAGACTAGTCGAAATAGAGATTCAGAAGTCACGTGAACGTGCAGCCGCGGAGGCTAAACGAAAGGCTGCGGCTACTGAGGCTGCCAAGAAAAGAGCTACAGAACTGGCACGCAAGCAGGCTGAAGCTGAGGCAAGGGCGCGTGAAAATGCTCGTCGTGTTGAAGAAGCTAAGGCACATGAAGCCAAACTTAAAGAGGAAGCTAGGTTGGCTGCACAAGCAGAGGCTAATGCCCGTAAGTCTAAAATGGAAGCCGATGCCAATGCTAAAAAAACAGAAATGAGAAAGGCTGAAACTGTTTCACGTGCTGCTGAAACCAAGAAACAAGCAACTGCTCAAGCTGCAAGAGAGGCCGAAGCACAACGACAAGCCGCAGAACTCAAGGAAGAGACCGATGCAGCTCGTGACAAGAGGGAAATAGCCTCAGCTAAAAAGGATGCTGAAGATTCCCAGAAATTCTCTTCCGTTGACCGTATGATGAATAGCGGTTTTGAAGCAAACAGAGGGCGATTACCTATGCCTATTACTGGAAAATACCGCATTGTGAGTCATTTCGGACACTATAACGTGGATGGATTACAAGGTGTAACACTTGACAACAAGGGCATCAATATTATGGGAACTAGCGGCTGTAGAGCCCGATCGGTTTATGATGGTGAGGTAAGCGCAGTTCTAAGCTATGCAGGTAGTATGGTTGTGATGGTGCGCCACGGAGCTTACATCTCGGTTTATGCGAACCTCAGTTCCGTGAGTGTGAGTCGAGGACAAAAGGTAAATACCAATCAGGCACTTGGTACAGTTGGTACTGATAATATCCTTCAGTTTCAATTGCGCAATGAACGTGCCAAGTTAAATCCCGAAACTTGGCTCAACAGATAATCAAAATATAATGCAGGAAATACCGATTTCATCGTGATATTTCCTGCATCAAACTTTTTTGAATTGTACATCAAGAATAATGATAAACAGAATCTTCGTTACAAGAATTCTGAATCTGTATTCTTACTTTTTAGAGACTATTCCATTGATGGTATTTTAAAAACACAATGTTACGATTCCAACAATTGTATATACTTCTCAAAGGCTTGCTGAATTTCACCGATTTCAATGAATTCATCGGCACTATGTGAGCGCATGGATTCCCCTGGGCCGAGCTTTAGTGAAGGGAATGGCATTAGAGATTGGTCGCTCAAAGTTGGAGACCCGAAGGGTACTAGACCAAGCAATAGGCACTTTTGTACAAGTGGATGATTAGGATCAATATGAGAGGAATGCAAACGGAAGGAGTGAGGAAGCACCTCACTTTTAAGATTTCGGCTGATTATATCATAAATCTCCTCGTTAGTATATAGCTCATTGGAACGGACATCTACCAACATCGTGCACCTATCAGGAATAACATTGTGCTGTGTTCCGGCATTTACCGTCGTCAACGTCATCTTTACAGGGCCCAATAACGGACTGACTTTAGGGAACTGAAAATCACGAATCCATCGCATGTCATCCAAAGCCTCATAGATTGCATTGACTCCCTCGTTGCGAGCAGCATGGCCACTAACACCGTGAGCTATTACATCTAGTACCATCAAGCCTTTTTCGGCAATTGCAGGTTGCATTCCGGTGGGTTCACCAACGATAGCCACATCTACTGATGGTAGCTTAGGCAGGACTAAACCAATGCCATTCTGACCAGATATTTCTTCTTCGGCTGATGCCAAATAAATGAAGTTAAAAGGTCGGGAAGAATCCGAATGGTCCATGCAGAAATAGCGAAACACTTGCAGAAGCGTTGTCAAGCCACCTCCACAATCGTTGCTTCCCAATCCATAAAGTCTGTCACCCTCAATCGATGAAGTAAATGGATCTCGGGTCCAAGTATTCACAGGCTTGACCGTATCAATGTGGGCATTGAGCAAGATGGTCTGACGGCTACTGTCATACTTAGGGTCTACAACCCAAACATTGTTTGCCTCGCGATGGGTTTCAAACCCATATCTCCGCAAAGCTGCCTGCATTACATCGGCTGCCTCAGCCTCATTACGACTGGTTGACGGTGTGGCGATAAGCCTCTGTAGAAGACCCAGTGCCTCGTTGATGTAGTTATCATGCTGTTCCATGCTGCAAATATAAATAAAAACGGGTAATATTCTTGCATTCTTTGCGATTTTACGGTATCTTTGCATACAACAAATTCCAGAACTTATGCAGAACAGAAGTCATCTCTCAGTGCTCATTCATGAACAGGCAAAGAAGTATGGCAATAAGCCAGCACTGACCTTTCGGAGTTTCGGAAGTCTGAAGTGGAAAACCGTTTCATGGAATCAATTCTCCCTAAGGGTAAAACAAGTGAGCAATGCCATGCTCAATTTGGGTATCAAATCTCAGGAGAACATCGCAGTGTTTTCCCAGAACTGCATTCAATATCTATATACAGACTTTGGATCATACGGCATCCGCGCATGTACAGTACCTTTTTATGCCACCAGTTCGGAGCAGCAAATACAGTACATGGTCAATGATGCACAGATCAGATTCATATTTGTAGGTGAACAGGAACAATATGACAAGGCTCACCGTATTTTCCCGCTTTGTCCAACATTGGAACGAGTTATCATCTTTGATGATAGCGTGCGCATTAGTTCTCATGACCCCAACGCCCTATATTTCGAAGACTTTTTGAAGCTTGGCGAGGACCTTCCACGCCAGACGGAGCTTGAGAAGCGTTGGAAAGAAGCCAACAATGACGACTTGTGTAACATTCTCTACACTAGTGGAACAACAGGAGAGAGTAAGGGAGTAATGCTCACTTATGGACAATACGGTGCAGCATTTGTAGCCAACGATAAGTGCGTGCCTGTGGGAGAAAAGGACAGAGTCATCTGTTTCTTGCCATTTACGCATATCTTCGAGCGCGCATGGGCTATTCTATGTCTTTCCGAGGGCGCGCAGCTTATCATTAACACCTACCCTAACGAGATACAAAACTCGATGCGCGAGACCAACCCAACTTGTATGTCGAGTGTTCCACGTTTCTGGGAAAAGGTGTATCAGGCCGTTAATGAAAATATTGATAAGTCAAGTGCAATACAGCAAAAGATATTCCGTCATGCCTTAGCCGTTGGTCGAAAATATAACATTGAATATGTATCTAGGTGTAAAAGGCCGCCACTTTCTTTGGCATTGGAGTATAAAATGCTGAACTCTACTGTTTTCAAATTGGTGCGAAAAGAACTTGGTCTATTACATCCCCATATCTTCCCCACGGCCGGAGCATACGTGTCACCAAAAGTAGAGGAGTTCATTCATGCTATTGGCATCAATATGGTAGTGGGATATGGTTTGACCGAAAGCTTAGCCACGGTAAGCTGCGACCACGTAGGAGAGCGGTTTTCTATAGGTTCAGCTGGACGCCCCATTAGTGGCATAGAAATCAAGATAGGTGAGAACAACGAGATATTGCTCAAGGGTCCCACCATAACCAAGGGCTATTACAAGCGCGATCAGCTCAATGCACAGGCATTTGACAAGGACGGTTTCTTCCACACTGGTGATGCAGGATACTTAGAGAATGGCGAACTTTTCCTTAAGGAACGTATCAAAGATCTCTTTAAGACTAGCAATGGCAAATATATCGCGCCACAGATGATTGAGTCTCTACTATTGGTTGATAAATACGTTGATCAAGTGGCAATCGTTGCAGACCAACACAAATTTGTATCGGCTCTTATCGTTCCAGAGTTCCGTCTCTTAGAGGAGTGGGCCAGAGATTACAACATTTCTTTTACAAGTAGAGAGGAACTTTGCGAAAATCCAAAGGTGCTCGCCATGATGACGGATCGGGTTAATATGCTCTTACAAGGTTTGACCCATTATGAGAAAGTAAAGCGCTTCACCCTTCTACCCCATCATTTCACGATGGAATCGGGAGAATTGTCGAATACTTTAAAGATGCGCAGACCTGTAATCTATAAGAACTACAAGGATGTCATCGATAAGATGTATGAAGATTAAACAATGATTACGGCAGACCAACTTAAGAACGTGATGGAGAGAACGGAGAAACTCCATCACTATCTCAATATTGACAGTAAGAAAATAGAGTTTGAAGAGGAGCAACTCCGTACACAAGCTCCCGATTTTTGGGATGACCCGAAGCGCGCAGAGGCGCAGATGAAGAAGGTCAAAGGCATTGAGAAATGGCTCAAAGGCTATGAGGAGATAAAGCAACTTGCCGATGAATTGCAACTCGCTTTCGATTATTACAAAGAAGAGTTGGTAACTGAAGAAGAGGTTGATGCTGACTATTCAAAGGTCATCAGCACCATTGAGGACCTAGAGTTAAAGAACATGTTGCGCCAGGAAGAAGACCCAATGGACGCCGTCATGAAGATTAATTCTGGCGCCGGAGGAACTGAAAGCCAAGATTGGGCGCAAATGTTGATGCGTATGTACATGCGTTGGTGCGAAGCTCAAGGTTACAAAGTAACAATCACCGACATACAAGATGGCGATGAAGCCGGCATCAAAAGCGTTACCATGACCATTGAAGGTGGTGAGTACGCCTACGGTTTTCTCAAAAGTGAGAACGGTGTCCACCGTCTCGTCAGAGTGTCACCGTATAATGCCCAAGGCAAACGCATGACAAGTTTTGCGAGTGTTTTTGTATCGCCTTTGGTCGATGACTCAATAGAAGTCTTCGTTGACCCTGCGCTTGTAAGCTGGGATACCTTCCGCTCTGGTGGTGCTGGAGGACAAAATGTAAATAAGGTGGAGTCGGGTGTTCGACTTCGTTATCAATACGAAGACCCCGACACGGGGGAAAAAGAAGAAATTCTTATTGAGAATACCGAAACCCGCGACCAACCGAAGAACCGAGCAAAAGCTATGCTTCTCTTAAAGAGCCAACTCTATGATCGTGCTATGAAGAAGCGCATGGAGGCACAGGCAAAGATCGAAGCTGGTAAGAAGAAGATTGAATGGGGCAGTCAAATACGAAGCTATGTGTTCGATGATAAACGCGTTAAAGATCATCGCACAGGCTATCAGACTTCAGATGTGGATGCCGTAATAGACGGCAAGATTGACGGTTTTATTAAGGCTTACCTCATGGAATTCCCCGTTGAAGAAACAATTGACAATTAACCGTATAAAAACTAAAGTGAAACCTAATCATTAGAACCATTATGAGCAATAACAAGAAAACCAAGCGCGAGCCTTTGCACGAAGTGAATAATGTGGTCAAGAAAGCTAAACGCCAGAATCGCGAAGAAAAACAGAAGAACCAAGGTGACACTGTAATAAAGTGGATCTTCGGCGTTTTAATTGTCTTAGCGATTGCTTACATGGTCTGGACCATGATCGCTGTGTAATGAGTGGGCTTGAGATTGAAAGAAAATTTCTAGTTAAGAAAGGCGGAGCTTACAAACGGTCCGCCTTTTCTTCTAGCCATATCCAACAAGGGTACATCCCTGCTGATGGGGCCACTGTTCGTATCCGCGTTCGTGATGATAAAGCTTTTCTTACGATAAAGAGCCGTAGCAACAATGGGGGACTGTCACGCTACGAGTTTGAAAAGGAAATAACACTCGACGAAGCTCAGCATCTATTGCTGCTCTGTAGAGGTGGAGTGATTGATAAGCACCGTTATTTAGTGCAAAGTGGTGATCACGTTTTTGAGGTTGACGAGTTTCACGGAAACAACGATGGACTTGTGATGGCCGAAGTGGAACTACGTAACGAGACCGAAAACTACGAGAAACCTGACTTTCTTGGACCTGAAGTGACTGGTGATCCACACTTCTATAACTCCAACATGCTAGCTAATCCCTACTCCGCTTGGAAAGCATTAGTGCCAGAGGAATACCGATAATCATTCCCAGAAAGACCCCAACACCATCGGCAAGGAAGTCCAAAAATTCGCCACTTCTGTTGCCACCTGTGCATGTGGCTTGTACTATTTCTACCCCCCCCCTAACAGTATTGGCAGAAGGACTGCATAAAACGCCATTTTTTTCCATTCAATGCTTTGATGATGCAGTCCATATTCTAGCCAAAGCAATGTACAAAGACCGCCATACATGACAAAGTGCGTCCACTTATCTATCATCTTCACATTGTCCAAAGGTGTTTCCGGAATTGGAATAAGGCATACTATCCAGATTACAACAATGCACAAGCATGATATTGGATAAGTTTTTACGAAATAGCTTAATATCTTCATTTTCCTTTCATTTGAATGCAAAAGTAAATATTTTTTAATACTTTTGCAACGAAAAACCTAAGAATTGTGTAATGTCTGAAGAAAGAGCGAGCTTTGCAAGTAAGGCGGGAATGATTTTGGCCACTGCCGGTGGGGCAGTTGGATTGGGCAATGTATGGCGCTTTCCTTACATGACCGGAGAGAATGGTGGTGCGGCTTTCATATTGATATATATTGGTTGTGTGGTATTATTGGGGATTCCGTGCATGGTCTCTGAATTTATAATCGGTCGCCACGGAGCTGCCAATACCTTCCGAGCATATTCCAAACTAAGTGGAGGCAACGCCTGGCGGTGGGTTGGTTTGCTAGGTGTAACTACAGGGTTCCTCATTACTGGCTATTACGCGGTCGTCGCAGGATGGTGCCTACAATACATCTATGCCTCGATAATAGGCCAACTTCATGGTAGTCCTGAGTTTGTTCAGAATTACTTTCATAACTTTTCAACCGACCCCTTCCGACCAATTTTTTGGCTCGCTATTATTCTTTGTCTCACCCTCTTTGTGATCATTCGAGGTGTAAGAGGCGGCATAGAAAAGGCATCCAAACTCATGATGCCAACACTGTTTGTACTCCTTTTGGTCATCGTCGTGGCATCATGCATGCTGCCCAATGCAGAGAAAGGAATTGAATTTCTCTTCAAACCTGACTTCACAAAGGTTAATAGCAGCGTCTTCCTTGGTGCTTTGGGGCAATCCTTTTACTCATTAAGCATTGCTATGGGGTGTGTAGCAACCTACGCTTCCTACTATAGCCGTCAAACAAACCTACTGCAATCCGCCGTACAGGTGTCTATTGTTGACACATTGGTGGCCATTCTTGCAGGACTTATGATATTTCCAGCTGCCTTCTCAGTGGGCATAAGCCCTGACAGTGGACCATCCCTTGTCTTCATTACCCTACCCAATGTCTTCAGTCAGGCATTCGGAGGTGCATCCATTGTAGGTTGGCTCGTGGCAATAATGTTTTATATTCTTCTTGCCCTTGCCGCCATCACCTCACTCATTTCTCTTCATGAGGTAAGCACATCGTTTATCTATGAAGAATTCCATCTTACTCGGAAAACTGGTGCTATCATTGTCACTATCTCCACATTCATCATTGGAGCCTTTTGTTCTCTATCATTGGGCGGCTATGATTACTTGCAGATTGGAGGTAAATCAATGTTTGACCTCTTCGACTTTGTTACCGGACAGCTATTCCTTCCTTTAGGCGGTTTCCTGACATGCATTTTTCTAGGATGGTTCGTTCCTCAAAAAATTGTAAAGGATGAGTTCACCAATTGGGGTACAGTGAGCATTCGTTTTTATGGCATTTATCTCTTCTTGGTGCGTTATTTCTGTCCATTAGCTATACTTGGCATCTTCCTGCATCAATTCGGTATTGTCTAAGCCATGCGTCTTAAGGACTTTTTCTACTTCAATCGATCAGACCGCAGCATACTCCTCTTTTTTCTATCGTTGGGTGTCGTGGCCTTTGCACTCATTCTCTTTTTAGGAGGTGAGGAAAAGGACACTACACCTTGGAATGCACAAGACAGCATGGAAGTACAAAAAGAAACCATTTCATCGCATTCCACAAAGTATCACGAGGAGTATATCCAAGGAGAGAGTAGAAATATTGAACTATTCCCTTTCGATCCCAATACTGCCGACAGCAATGCCCTACTACGCTTGGGGCTTCAGCCTTGGCAAGTACGCAACATCTATAAATACCGAGCAGCAGGCGGAATTTACCGTAGACCAGCCGACTTCGCTCGACTCTATGGTCTGACACGAAAACAATATCGTGAACTGGAGCCTTACATTCAAATCAGCAAAGATTATGCTCCTGCCTCGACACTTTTTGCCGAAGAGCCTCATCTGAAAAGCGACACCACACAACATTATCCTGTAAAACTACGTCCAAATGAACATATAGATCTCAACACTTCTGACACTACCCAACTCCAGCGTGTACCAGGCATTGGCAGCTACTTTGCAAAACGTATTGCCAATTATAGAGAGCGATTGGGTGGTTTCTATAGCGCCAAACAGCTATTGGAAATAGAAGATTTTCCAGAATCTGCAATTAATTTCTTCATTGTAAGTAACAATATTCAACAAATCAACGTCAATCAGTTAAATCTCAGCCAACTCAAACGGCATCCTTACATCAATTACTATCAAGCGAAGGCTATCATCGATTATCGCCGACTGCGCGGACCGCTACATAGCCTGAATGAGTTGAGACTGCTGAAGGATTTTACTGCCACCGACATTGAACGTCTAAGACACTATGTTGAATTCTAACTTAATATACAATGAAGAAAAATTTATTATTGACTTTGGCATTTCTATTGACCTGCCAAATTATGTCTGCACAGACCGCAAATGATCTGTACAATGAGTTTAAAAATGAGGAAAACATTACGAGTGTCAAAATCCCTCATTGGCTTATGTCCATAGCTGCTAGTAACGACAAAGACGTCAAGTCAAAAGAAGAATTAAAACAAATTAAGTCACTCCGCGTTTTGGATCTCGATGAGTGCAGTGACCGGACCAAAAAGAGATTTCTCAATGAAGCCAAAAAACTTTTTGATAATGGTTATGAGGAACTTGTCAAAGCCAATAGCGAGGATAGCCAAGCGCTCATACTTGTCAAAGGCGATGAACAAATTATCAATGAAGTAGTCATAATCGGTGGCGATAATGAGTCTTGTTCAGGCGTTTTCATTACCGGCAATATTCGTCCCGAATATATTGAAGAAATAACTAAAGATGCACAGAAGCATTAAAACCACAGGGAAAAACAAATAATCTTTATACCATAAAAAAGAGGTTGCCCATCTTGGACAACCTCTTTTTTAGTCGGGATGAGGCGATTCGAACGCCCGACCCCTACGTCCCGAACGTAGTGCGCTACCAACTGCGCTACATCCCGCTAAATATCGAATGAACGAGAACTACGATTCTCACTCAATTTCGACAATGCAAAGGTACTCCTTTTTTTCGAAACGTTTGCATTTTCATTTGGAAATATTTGCCAGTTAAGTAAAAATCCACTACCTTTGCAAACGCAAATCAGAAACGAGGGTGCCTTAGCTCAGGTGGTAGAGCAATGGACTGAAAATCCATGTGTCCTTGGTTCAACTCCAAGAGGCACCACTTCCTCCTTTCATTCGGCCCGGTTTTCACTTCAGTGAAGCCGGGCTTTTTTTGTTATAGATTGTCTTTCACTTCCTATTCTATATTATTTCGTATACTACGAACGCAAATTATTTACCTTTAAACAATGATTCCCACTGTTGAGACCAACAATGGGAATCATTGAATAATATTGAATGTATCCAAAATGTTGTATTACAATGCAGCCTTAAAGCACATCCTTGAGTTGTGCAAGGTGTATCCCATTGCTGCCCTTCACAAGGATATAGTAACCAGAGGTCTGCTCTTGCTCAATTGCCTCCTTTACCTTTTCCACATTCTCAAACTTTGGAAAATCTATGGAAACCCTAGCGAACTCTGCACCGACAAGCCACACACGATCGAAAACAGCATCCTTTAATCGGTCCACCACACGTTGATGCTCCTCCTCGCTGGCGGTTCCCAGTTCAAGCATATCACCGAGAATGACCATCTTAGGCTGATCCACCCTAATACGTTCAAAGTTGTCTATAGCAGCAGCCATACTGGTGGGGTTGGCGTTATAAGCATCTTCTATGAGGGTATTGCGCTCGGTACGAACAAGCTGCGACCTGTTGTTGTTGGGTGAATAATGTTCCAATGCATGACAAATTTGCTCAGGCGATACATCGAAGTATAGTCCTACGGCAATCGCAGCCAACATGTTGTCGATGTTATAAGTCCCTATAAGCTGTGACTTTACTTCATAAGTAGCTTGATGTGCAGGCAGAGCTGTAAGCGATGTCGACCAACTAAATGACAGGAATGGCGAGCAATCCGTTACGTTACCTACTACTTGCGCCTGCTCCGGACCATAGCTGATGATGCGATCCAACTCCCTCTTAGACGCCATCTCCATGAGAGACTCATTGCCTGTATTGAGAAAGGTGAGAGCACCATGCGCCTTCAGGTGGTCATAAAGCTCGCCTTTGGCTTGCATTACTCCTTCAAAGCTACCAAAACCTTGCAAATGAGCGCGACCGACGTTGGTTATCAGTCCACAAGTTGGCTCGACATAGTCCACTAGTTTCTTGATATCACCAATGTGAGAGGCTCCCATCTCCACAACCGCCACCTCGTCTTTGTCTGTCAATCTAAGTAACGTCCTGGGCACACCCACATCGTTATTATAGTTTGCTTCAGTGTGCATCACGCGGTATCTTTCTGCCAATACAGCAGAAATTAGTTCTTTAGTAGTCGTCTTACCATTGGTACCGGTGATACCAATAACAGGAATAGAAAACTCCCTACGGTGCTCACGCGCCAATTCCTTATATGTCTGAAGACAGTCATCGACCAATATTATACGTTTATCAGTCGGGTCAGCGTATTCGGCCTCATCAACAATGGCATAGATACAGCCCTTGTCCAGAGCTGCTCTTGCGAACTTATTGCCATTAAACGAAGCACCCTTAAGTGCAATAAAGATACTGCCCTGAGGACACTCGCGGCTGTCTGTCGTTACTTGTGGGTGCTCTTTGTAGAGCCTATAAATATCCTTGATACTCATAATCAATGGTTGATTTTATTATATAGTGTGTTGGAGAACAGCCATCTCAACGAAGACAAATGTCCGTCACTATTTCAGATTTACTGCAAAAATACTTGAAAACTTCATCACCACCAAGAAATGATGCCATAAACTAGAAATAGAAATCCATCAATAAATTTTGCATGAAACACTTGGCCCATTTCATTGGCTTTTACTCAATTATTTCGTAAGTTTGCAGAAATAAACTAAAGAAATGGACTATACTATCAATGTGAAAGGTCAACTATTCTCTATGGACAACCCTCAAGTGATGGGCATCCTTAACATTACAAACGAATCTTTCTATCCCGCCAGTCGAGTGCAAAGTGAGGAAGGTGTCCGTCAACGTGTGAAGGAAATCATCTCGGAAGGTGGAACGATGATAGACATAGGAGCCTGCTCCACCAATCCCTACCTCAAGCAACTCACCACCGAGGAAAAAGAGATTCAGAGATTGGAGATGGCTTTGTCGGTAATCAAGGATTTGAACGTCCATCTACCCATTTCCATCGACACCTTCCGTCCTAAGGTGGCACGCCTTTGCATTGAGAAATACGATGTAGACATGATCAATGACATATCAGGCGGCGAAAGCCCCGAGATGTTCAGAGTGGTTGCTGAGACTGGAACTCCATATATTCTGATGTCTCAAAAGGCCACTTTAGACGAAATCCTGATGGAGTTTGCAAGCAAAGTACAACAATTACGAAATCTTGGACAAAAAGACATCATCCTTGATCCTGGCTTTGGTTTCGGAAAGACCATGGAGCAACACTTCAGGTTGCTCTCCCAGATTGACCGCTTCTCTGTGCTTGGCCTGCCCGTACTCGTCGGATTTTCCCGCAAGAGGATGATTTATCAGACTATCGGCGGCAACGCAGATACCTCTCTCAATGGCACCACGGTATTAGATACCATTGCCTTGATGCAAGGCGCTAACATCCTTCGCGTGCACGATGTGAAAGAGGCTGTGGAGAGTGTTGAACTCTTCAATGCTATGGTTAAGGCTAAAGAGAATTAAACAACTGGAAACACTCAGCATATGGTAGCAAGTCCCTAAAGATAAGTTCGATGTTGTGATTCAAATTGAAACACAACCCCCCAAAGGGCATCCTGCAATAGCCTCCATGCTTCCAGCTTAGGCAAAAAAAACAATCTTATCAACTCACCAACACTAACTATATGTTTTTCGAATTCGGAATAAAAGATATTATCGACATCATTTTGGTCGCGTTGATGCTCTATTACATCTACAAACTGATGAAAGAGAGCCGCTCACT
>Ga0172377_10003257_pt1 | contig 16644 bp, 14 predicted proteins | sample Pumphouse3metaG_FD_119749 | JGI IMG/M metagenome (GOLD analysis project Ga0172377, IMG submission 119749) | Leachate microbial communities from a municipal landfill in Southern Ontario, Canada - Pumphouse #3 metaG | ecosystem: Engineered > Solid waste > Landfill > Unclassified | place: Canada...
ATTTTAATAATATAACGAAACAGTTTTGTTTTTAGGTAAATATTTCGTATGTTTGAATTATAAATTTCTCCCTACTATTTGCTTAAATAAAATGATGCACATCTTTTACCACGAATGAGGCACATCATTTGGTATGAATGAAACGAAGATTCACGAAATTTATATCAAGATTCAGTAAATTGATTCTTCGTTTTAAAATATTTTTATAAGGTTTAATTTTACTTGTACTAGATAATTAATAGTAGCCTCTCAAAAGTGGGCATAATTAATTAAAAAGAAAAAGAGGATATAAAGCCAATTGGCCTATATATCCTCTTAATTATAAATTGGATTAGGATACTATTTTTTATCCTTCATTTCTATTTCTTTAAATCCTCGGCCTAGAATTTCACTACTGTCGATTACATTAATAAAAGCATTTGCATCTATTTCGTGAATACCTTCTTTTAATCGTATAAATTGTGTTCTAGATACTGTTGTGTATATAACTTTTCTTTCAACTCCTTTATACATTCCCATTCCATTAAAGCAGGTACCTCCACGATTTAGGTCGTTGATAATCGCATCTCTTACACCATCATAGTTATCGGTTACAATAAATAATGTTTTATACGTCTTTACTCCATCTACAATAACGTCAATTATCTTGCTTTCAATAAAGATTAGAAGGATTGAATAGATAGGTAGGCGGAATTGTCCAAATGCAAATAGGGTGGTTAGGGTAATGGTTGAGTCAACTATTAGGACTAAGGTTCCTAATGATATTTTGGTGTATTTATTAAGTATCATTGCTATGATGTCTGATCCTCCAGAGGTTGCTCCCGATTTAAATATCAAACCTATTGCTAGCCCATATATTAAACCTGCTATTAGAGTGTTGAGGAAATAATCAGGCACAAAGGTTAAGGCTCCTGGCTCTACATTGGTTAATAATCCATCATGAATAACTGGATCGTAACCCCAAGTTGTTTCTAAAAGGAATACAAATCCTAAGATTAGAAATGTTGAAACAACTGTTTTAATTCCAAATTTTGGCCCTAATATCCAAGTTCCAAGTAATAGTAGCGGGATGTCCATACAGAAGGCATAATAACTAATCCTCCATGGCCAAAGGGTATTGAATACGTTTGCTAAACCATAGGTTCCTCCTGGTGCTAAACGATAAGGGTTTACAAACATTACATCTCCTGCCGCAAATAGGAAACTCCCTATTACAATTAAGAGGTAGGCTTTAACCCAGTGTTTTGAAAATATTTTTTTACTTCGTGCTGTAGTCATTTTTTCTCTCTGTTAATTTTTACTTAATTCAGGGTGCAAAATTAGTTATTAATATCTAATCTACCAATAGATAGAAATGAAATAAATAAATTATTGTCTATCTTTACTTATTTAAAGATATAGTACTATCTTTGCGTGTTTTTACTAAAGAATATTTTGAGAGAAATGAAGAAGATTTTAGTTGTTTTTTTGCTCGTCTTATCCACCTTGCCTACTATTGTTCTTTGCCAGGATATTAATCCAAAGGTTAGATTGAAATTTAACACACGATTTGATTTTGAATCACTTGTTCCAACCGATAAAGATTCAAATTCTTCATCAGGTATTCATGGAAAGTTTTTCAATATTATGATTGATGGAGAGATTAATGAAAAGTTTTCTTATAGTTATCGCCAACGTTTTTCTTTAAATGCGGTTGATAATTTTCAAATTGCAGGCAAAGATAATAAGAGCAATTTTCACCCTATTGATTGGGCATATATCAATTATAAGATTGATGATGCCTTCACTCTTTCGGCAGGTCAGCAGGTTATTATGATGGGGGGTTGGGAATATGATTATGCACCAATTGATCAGTATTTTTGGTCAGATTTTTGGAATAATGTTTATTGTTATGAACTTGGTGCTATGATTAATTACACTAGCAAAAACAAAAATCATAATCTTGGATTTCAAATATCCAACTCGCCTTTTTCCACTAAGAAGTTTTCTAGCCTCTATGCTTATAACCTTATTTGGTATGGGAATATGGATTGGTTTAAAACAATTTATTCTATGAATATGATTGAATATGAAACTGGTCACTTTATTAATTATATTGCATTGGGGAATAAGATTACGTTTGGAGATTTTAGTTTGGAATTGGATTTAATGAATAGAGCATCTGCAAAACAGGATAATTTCTTCGCCGACTACTCAATTATTGGAAATGCAATTTATAGTTTTAATGGTAAGTTAAATGTGTTTGCAAAAGGAGGTTATGATGAAAATAAGGCTCAAGGCGATGGAGATGCATTTATTTATGATAGATATGTTCTGCCTGGTACAAAGTATTTATTTTATGGACTAGGGCTAGAGTATTTCCCAATTAAGGATAAGAAAGACGTAAGACTACATGCATATTGGACTAGTAATAATGCTGATATTAAATATAATACATTTAATATAGGTGTTACCTGGCAGATGAAGGTATTGGAAAGATAGTAATAATAAAATTGATAGATAAAACAATAGAATATGAAGTTCAAATCATTAAAGTTTTTAACAAGAAGAAGGATTGAAGCAGTTGTCTTCCTTATTCTCTTCTTTGGAGGGTTTAGCTATATTGGGAATATTATGGGGTTGCCTAATATGCTAAACACCATAATGCAAACATCTTATCACCTATTAATGGAAACCGTTCTCTATATTATGGGAATAACTGTTTTGTCGGGAGCCTTAGGTAAATTATTGATCGAGTTTGGAGTAGTTCGTTTGATTGAAATTATGCTAAAACCTCTAATGAAGCCCCTTTATAATTTACCAGGAGTTGCAGCCTTGGGAGGTATTCTAACCTTTTTATCTGATAATCCTGCAATTATCTCGCTTGCTAAGGATAAAAACTTTAGTAGATATTTTAAGAAATACCAATTGATTTCACTAACAAATTTTGGAACAGCCTTTGGAATGGGCTTAGTGGTTATTATATTTATGGCAGGTAGAGGTTTTGCATCTGCTGCTCTAATTGGTTTATTTGGAGCTATCATTGGGAGTTTAATTTCTACTAGAATTATGCAAAGAATGATACTTAAATCTTATCCTGAACTCATTGAAGGTGATGAGAAAGATGGAAATGAACAAAAAATATCTTTTAAAACAGAGGGTGGTGTATTCTTAAGGGTTTTAAACTCCGTTTTGGACGGAGGAAAAACTGGGGTTGATTTAGGTCTTGCAATTATCCCTGGAGTTTTAATTATCTCAACCTTCGTTATGATGCTTACATTTGGTCCATCCGAAGCTGGTTATACCGGAAGCGCTTATGAGGGCATAGCAATTTTACCTCATCTTGCTGGAAAGATTGGATTTGTTTTTGAGTGGTTATTTGGATTTACAAGCCCTGAGCTAATTGCTTTCCCTATGACTTCTCTTGGTGCTGTTGGTGCTGCACTTGGATTAGTTCCAAAGTTTCAAGCAGAAGGATTAATTGATGCTAATGCTATTGCGGTTTTTACAGCAATGGGTATGTGTTGGAGTGGATATTTGAGTACACATACTGCAATGCTCGACTCTCTTGGATATAGAAAGCTAACAGGAAAAGCAATTATATCTCATACAATTGGGGGTTTGTTTGCAGGAATATCAGCACATTGGATATTTGTGCTTATCAGTATTTTATAAAATTGTTTCACTTTGTTAGGAAATAAAGAAGCAGTTTAATTCCAACTAAACATAATAAAAAAGCCATTTGAAATTTATCAAATGGCTTTTTTATTATCTAATGATTATTTATTCTTTATTTACTTTATTCTTTTCAAACATTCTTTTAAACTATCTTCCCAATGAGGAATGGTTATTAAAAGAAGGTCTTTTATCGGTTGTTTATCTAAAACGCTATATGAAGGCCTTGGTGCCGCAGCTGAATATTGTTGGGAAACAATTGGATTGATAACACAGTTAATACCCCTTATTTCCATTATCTTTTTAGCAAAATCATACCAACTACATACTCCCTCATTAGTATAATGAACAACTTCTTTGGTCATAGGTTTTAAAATATCTAATGCTCTTATAATAACATTAGCCAAATCAATTGCATAAGTTGGACTACCAACCTGATCGTAAACTACATTTAATGATTCTCTTTCATTACCTATACGAAGCATTGATTTAACAAAATTATTCCCAAATTCACAATATAACCAAGCTGTTCTTATTATAATGTAAGAGCTATGATTATGTTTAATATTTTCTTCTCCCTCTAGTTTTGTCATCCCATAAATTGAATTAGGAATAGTATCTGTATCTAATGGGTGTATGGGTGTGTTTTTGGTGTTACCAAATACATAATCTGTTGATATATGAATTAGCCCTATACCTCTTTTTTCTGATTCTATAGCTAAATTAAGAGGTCCCATTGAGTTTAATTCTCTTGCTTTCTCTATATCTGATTCTGCTTGATCAACAGCTGTGTATGCAGCACAGTTGATTATTGCAAAAAAGTCTTTGCCTTCTAAAAAATTGGAAATATCCTCCTTCGATGTTATATCTAAATGATGGTAATCGGTAAAAACGAACTCATAATCTGCATTATCTTTAGATACTTTTCTTAAAGAATTACCTAATTGACCATTTCCTCCTGTAACTAATATTTTTTTCATAATCTTATTTTGTTCCTATCCCTTCGTAGTAAAAACCTAATTCCCTCATTTCATTGCCATCATATATGTTTCTACCATCCAATAGGATTAATTTATTCATTTTTTCTTTAACTATATCCCATTTAGGTAATCGGAATTCTTTCCATTCGGTTAAAAGTAATAATGCATCTGCATTTTCAACCACCTCATATTCGTCTTTACAATATTGTAATTCAAGGATACCTAATTTTCTTTTGGTTTCCTCCATTGCAATTGGATCATATACTTTAATTTTACAACCTTGTTTTGATAGTGCATTTAAAATATATAGTGAAGGAGCCTCCCTCATATCATCGGTTTCTGGCTTAAAAGACAGACCCCATATTGCAATTGTTTTACCTTTTAGGTCTGGATATATTTCTTTTAGTTTATTGAACAGAACTAGTTTTTGTGCGTCATTAGTATCTTCAGCAGCCTTAACAACTTTTAAATCTATATCATTCTCTAACCCTGTTTTATATAATGCCTTAACATCTTTTGGGAAACAACTTCCCCCATAACCTATGCCAGAATAGAGGAATTTACTCCCAATTCTTGGGTCACTTCCTATACCTTTTCTTACCATATTTACATTTGCTCCAACCTTTTCACATAGATTAGCCATTTCATTCATAAAACTAATTCTTACAGCCAACATAGCATTGGCTGCATATTTTGTCATCTCTGCTGAAGGTACATCCATATAAATTACATTATGTCCATTTAATGTAAATGGTTTATAGAGTCGGTTCATTACATCCTCTGCTTTTTTGGATTCTATACCTACTACAATCCTATCGGGCGATAAGAAATCGTTTACTGCATTCCCTTCTTTTAAGAATTCAGGATTAGATGCTATATCAAAATCAATTTTCTTTCCTCTTTTATCTAATTCGTCTTGTATTGTTTTTTTAACCTTTTGAGCAGTTCCAACTGGCACTGTGCTCTTGGTTACAACTAAGCAATAATGATTAATATTTTCACCTATTTGCTTCGCTACATCTAAAACATATTTGAGATCAGCACTACCGTCTTCATCGGGTGGAGTCCCAACTGCAGAAAAAACAACATCTGCCTTTTCAATACATTCAGATAATTTAGTTGAGAACTTTAATCTACCCTTAACAACATTCTTCTCTATAAGCTCATCTAAACCTGGTTCATAAATTGGAGATATTCCCTTCTTTAGGTTTTCAATTTTTTCATTATCAATATCAACACAAATAACATCTATTCCCATTTCAGCAAAACAAGTACCTGTTACTAGTCCTACATATCCTGTTCCAACAATTACTGCTCTCATATATATATGTTTTATTTAAAATTTAGAATTTAGAATTTACCACCCAGCCATCTTACTAAATCGTTTCCATTAGCATAAATTAATAATGCAAAAAGAAGAATCATTCCTGCCATCTGAGCTCTTTCTAAGAATTTATCACCTGGCTTTCTTCTTGTTACAATTTCCCAAAGAGTAAACATAACATGTCCTCCATCTAATCCTGGGATTGGAAGTATATTCATAAATGCTAATATAATTGATAGGAAAGCTGTCATATTCCAAAATATTGGCCAGCTCCAAGTTGCAGGGAATAGGTTACCTATTGTTCCAAATCCACCAAGTTGTGACGCTCCTTCTTTTGAGAATACAAATTTAAATTGCTTTATATAGTTAACTAGGGTTTCTGTCCCTTGTGCAATTCCTGCTGGTATGGATTTAAAAAAACCATATTCGATTTCTTTTGTTGGGAAAATTAAATAAGGACTACGTGCAACTGCACCAATTTTACCATTATCATCAAGAGGAAGCATTACTGATTTTGAAATATTATCACGATAAAAATCTAATCTTATTTCTTTAGATTTATATTTGGCAATCTCTTGAGCAAAATCTGTAAATGTAGAAGTTGTAACTCCATTAATTCCAACAATGCTATCTCCAATCTCCATTCCATTTTTTTGAGCAATTGAACCTATGGCAAAATTATCAATAACAAATGGGAAGCGAGGGGAGGCAAATAGTTTTGAATTGGCAGCTATCATTTGTTTTGAAAAATCCTTAGGAAGATCTATCCTAATTGTTTCTAGTCCTCTTTGAACAGTGCATGAAGGGGATTCATCTAACAATAGAGTTTCAACCGCATCTTGCATTTCATATACAGGTTTTGCATTAACGGCAAGAATTATATCCCCATTTTGGAATCCATTCTTTAAGGCTACATCTGTGTAGTCATATCCCATTAATGCATTTTGAATTGGAAGAGTTTCTTTGCCCCAAGCAAATAACATCATTGAAAATATTACTAATGCACCTATAAAGTTCATTATAACTCCACCAAGCACAATTAGAAGCCTTTGCCAAGCTGGTTTTGCACGATACTCCCATGGGTTAACCTCTGCCGGAAGTTGATCTGCTGATGTTGTATTTTCATCAATCATACCTGAAATTGCGCAATAGCCTCCTAGTGGCAACCAACCTATCCCCCATTCAGTATTTTCTGATTCTGTTTCAAAACTATCTGGAGATTTTTTACTAAACCAACATAATTGCCATTTTCCTTTAATCTTTTTGGCTCTTAGAACTGAAAAATACGGATTAAAAAAGAGATAAAATTTATCAACTCTTGTTTTAAAAAGTCTTGCAAATAAATAATGTCCTAATTCGTGAATAAATACTAAAAGCGATAATGATACTAATAATGCTAATATTTTCATTTGTTGGTTTTTGTTTTAGTTTAAGTGTTTGGGTTTTCTGTTTATTATTTTAAAAGTAAGGAACTTAGTTCTTTTCTAACTTCGTTATCTGTTTCAAAATAGTTATTAACGTCTGGTTTTAGAATAAAATTGTATTTGTCCATAGCCTCTTCTATAATATTTGCTATATCTAAGAATCCAATATTCCCTTTTAAGAAACTTTCAACCGCTATCTCATTGGCAACATTCATAATAGTTGGTAGATTTCCTCCTTTTTCAATTGCTTTATATGCTAGTCCTAAGCATCTAAAAGAATCGTGGTCGGGTTTCTCAAATGATAGGTTTGGGTAATTAAATATATTGAACTTAGGAAAATCAGTTTTCAAACGTTCTGGATATGATAGTGCGTATTGTATTGGCAATCGCATATCGGCTAGTCCTAATTGTGCTTTAACTGATCCATCTTCAAATTCAACCATTGAATGAATTACTGATTGGGGATGGACAACTGTCTCTATTTTTCTTGCATCTAAATTGAATAACCATTTAGCTTCAATAACCTCTAAGCCTTTATTCATAAGAGTTGCAGAATCGATAGTAACTTTTTTACCCATTACCCAATTTGGATGTTGCAGAGCTTGCTTAATTGTTACATTTTTAAGTTCATCTTTTGATTTTCCCCTAAAGGGACCTCCTGATGCTGTGAGTATAATTTTTTCTATCGGATTATAAAATTCTCCTGCCAAACATTGGAAAATAGCTGAGTGTTCTGAATCAACAGGGAGTATTGGAACATTGTTTTTTGCTGCCAACCTTGTTACTAGTTCACCTGCCACCACTAGAGTTTCTTTATTGGAAAGTGCAATTGGTTTTTTCGCTTCAATTGCTTTTAGAGTTGGCTTAAGTCCTGCAAACCCTACCAATGCCATTATCACAATATCTACGCTTTCCATTTGAACCACATCTTCAATTGATTCACTTCCAGCAAATACTTTAATATCAGTTGAGGATAATGCTTCCTTAACTTTTAAATATTGACTCTTATCGGCAATAACTACACAATTGGGGTCAAAAATTAAAGCTTGTTCTATAAGGAGGTCTGCTTGAGTGTTTGCAGTTAATACCTCAACAGAAAATTTATCTTTATGATGTTTTATTACTTCTAAGGTTTGTTTTCCGATTGAACCTGTTGAGCCTATAATTGCAACTCTTTTTTTATCCATATTTAGTTAAACTAATAGTTAATTCTTAGATTGATTTTCTTCAAAAGATAGTCTAAGGAGAGAATCCGCTTTTGATCGCTTAAGCTGAATATTATCATAATTCTTTATACTATCAATTGTTGGTGAATTCAACTCTATAACATCTTCTCCAAATACCAGCGTTCTAATATTGTTTAGCATTAATTCCTGTTGGTTAATAACGTTTTTAAGGGAATCAATCTTTTCAGCATTTCTATATGCTTGCTTTTCCATTTTTACATTTGTGTAGCCTGGTATATATTCCCTAAGAGGGGTAAAAGCAATTAAGACTATTGTAAGAGCTATTAAGATAATTATTCCTATTCCTAAAAATGTAAAAAGGTTAATAGCCGTCAGTTTTAATGTAAATTTCTCAGTAAATGTTTCTGAGTCCATTACTATCAAACGATGCTTATGTTTTAACTGCGGATAAAAACTCCTCCACTTTTTTATTAGTCTTCTTAGCTTTTTTCTCATTCTCTACCCTCTTCTAATATATGTTCCCCACATTAGCTTTTTTCTAATTGCATCAAAAAAACTTTGGGTATCCATTCTAATTAACTTTACATTAAATTCAGCTTTCTTTATATCAACAGTAAATGGCGCATTAACAGTAGTGCATTGTGAATCTATATAAATAATAATCTCTTCAAATGACTCATTTACCTCTAATCTAATATTGGAGGTATCGGAAATAATAATTGGTCGAAAAGTTAGATTATGCGGACATATTGGAGTTATTCCTATACATGGCGATTGAGGAGAAATTATTGGCCCTCCAGCACTCATGTTATAGGCTGTTGAACCTGTTGGTGTGGTTACAATTACTCCATCTGCTGTATAAGTAGCCAAAAACTCATCATCAATAAAAATTGATATATCTAATAATTCCCCTGCTTTTGCAGAACGAAGACAAATATCATTTAATGCATATTTATCTTTTATTTCAACATTCTTATCATCAACCTTTAATATAGAACGATTGCCTATATTATAATTTTTAGCTTCCAATTCTTCTAATAGATTTGAAATGCCCTCCCTACCTACGGAGGTTAGAAAACCAAGATGACCAATGTTTATTCCAAGTATAGGTATTTCAGAGTTTCCCATTATAGGGAGAGTGTCGAGCAGGGTTCCATCTCCTCCTAAAGAAAATATAATATCTACTCCCTCTTCTAAATCTTCTTTATTGGTAAAAGTTTTATATGGCTTTGAGAAACTTATTTTATCCTTAATCTTTTCATAGAAAGATTTATGAATAATGACATAAGAATTCCTTTGCTCAATCTCTGAAATAAGTTTTTGAACATAAATAATATCATCTTGCTTTGGACTCCTGCCATATAAAGCAACTTTCATTTATATATTCTTAATTTATTTTTGACATATCAACATCTGAAGTTCCACATGGTGTGCTGCATAGCAAAACGCAGTTCTCACAACTTGACAATTCTCCATGTAAACGACGCTTAATAATATCTTGTAATGTATCTACTAATTCTTCAATTGAAGATTTAGAAAGTATTTCAGTACAGAAAGCAAACATTAATAGCATTTTTGCACTTCTTTCTGAAATGCCCCTACTCCTCATATAGAACATTGCCGATTCATCTAATTGTCCAACAGTTGCTCCGTGAGAACATTTAACATCGTCATTATAAATCTCTAAAAAAGGTTGAGTGTTTACAATTGCCTTATCGGTTAAAAGTATATTCCTGTTATTTTGTATAGCCTCAGTATATGGAGCATTTTTACTTACATAAATATGACCTTTAAATTGTGCTTTAGCCGAATCGTCAAGTATTCCTTTATAGAGTTGATTGGAATGACAATTTGGTTTATTATGATTCACAGAAACTTCACTGTCAACAATTTGATCCCTATCCACTAAATATAGTCCATTTAACTCCGCTTTTGAATATTCTCCTTCTAAGGATACATTTAATTTATTCTTAATATCTCCACCATTAATACTTAGCCAAAATGTTTTTAGCTGTGCATTGGTATTGAGTACAAAATTAGTATCGGTGAAGATTGAAGAAGAGTTATTAATATTCTCCATCTTATAGTATTCTAAAGAAGAGTTGGCTTCTAAAAATACGGATATCTTATTTTCAGTTTTGCTTATATTATCATTTATGGTATCATCACAATAAATCAATTTTACATGACTATTTTCTCCAATAATAATAACAGTCTTAGACTCTATCTTTAATGCTTCATTGGTCTTGATTACATCAAGAACCTGAAGTGGAGTATCAAGAGTTATGTTGTTTGGAATATAAATAAACAATCCCTCATCGTCATTGTTAAATGAATGAAGATGCTTGGTTGATTCCAATATTGATTTATGTTTCTCTATAGCAGATTTTATACTGCAAATTATAATGTTTCTATCTAATAATACACTATTATTATTTTTCTCGAAAAAGAATCCATTAAATTGATTGATGCGATATGTTTCTAACTGAGTTAAATAACAAGAAAAATCCGCAAAATCTTCTTCTTTGGGTCTTATTGCTTTTTTTATATTATCCATAGTTTACCTAAGCCATTCGTAACCTTTTTCTTCTAATTCAAGAGCCAATTCCTTTGGTCCTGTTCTAACAATCTTTCCTTCAAAAAGAACATGAACAAAATCCGGTATTATATATTCTAGAAGCCTTTGGTAGTGAGTAATTAATAACGTTGAAGATTCGTTAGACCTAAGAGCATTTACTCCAGAGGCAACAATTCTAAGAGCATCTATATCTAATCCCGAATCAGTTTCATCAAGGATTGATAGCGTAGGGTTAAGCATTGCCATTTGGAATATCTCATTTTTCTTTTTCTCGCCTCCTGAAAATCCTTCATTAACCGAACGACTTGCAAGCTTTGTTCCCAATTCAACAATTTTTTTCTTCTCTTCCATAAGCTTCATAAACTCCATAGAAGACATAGGATCTAAACCCTTATATTTCCTTTGCTCATTAATAGCCGTTTTCATAAAGTTAGCAATACTAACTCCAGGGATTTCCACTGGATATTGAAATCCTAAGAAGATACCCTCAGCTGCTCTTTCCTCAACAGATAAATCAAATAGGTTTTTCCCTTCGTAAATAATCTCTCCCTGAGTTACATCAAAAGTATCTCTCCCTGCAATAATTGAAGCGAGAGTACTCTTGCCATTGCCGTTAGGTCCCATAATTGCGTGAACCTCTCCTTTGTTAATCGTTAAATCAACACCCTTCAATATTTCCTTTCCATTAATTGAACAATGAAGGTTTTTTATTTCTAATAATGACATATAGCTTATTCCTTATTCTTAATTTTTTTTAATTTATCTATTTCATCTCTTAACTCTGCGGCAGAATCATAATCTTCCTGCTCAACAGCTATATCTAATAATTTTTCTAATCCGTCTATTTTAATATCGTCGGTAGTTTCAATAATAATTTTTATATCATTATATGGCATCTTTTCTTCTAAAATTTCACTAGAAGGAAATCCTACTTTATCCAATATTTCTTCGCTTGCAAAGATAGGTGATTTAAATTTAAGAGCCATATTTATAGCATCAGAACTTCTGGCGTCAAATATCTTTTTCTCTCCATTACAAACACATATTAAAGATGCAGCATATACTCCTTCATAAAAACTAGTAATAATTATCTCCTCAATATTAATTCCATATTCACTTAAAACATTAAAAAACAAATCATGAGTAAGTGGCCTTGGTGTTTCAATCTCATCCAATAAGACAATTATCCTCTTCGCTTCTTGTTCACCAATAGAAATATTTAACATCCTTTCCCCTTCCTGCTCCTGTAAATACATCTCATACATTTTCGCATTTGAAGACTCTTTTACACTCTCAATCTTCATTTTCTTCTTTTCCATAACATTAAAATATATACTCAATTACTCTATAACGTAAAGAAAGTTCATTTTGTTTGCAATATTAATGAAAAATCTCCATCTTGCAATACTTTATATTATGAAACTTAAATTTTGAGGCATATTTATACAATCATACTTACTCTTTACTTGATTTAATTTTTAAGTTCAACAATGAAAATATATAATAATAAAAGAGGGTTGTAATAAATAATTACAACCCTCTTCAATTAATAATTGCGTAATCTAAACGCAAAAAAAAATGATAATAACACTCTATAAATTAAAAAAAGGAGAATAGTGCTAATAACATGTAACAAATATACAACATAAAACATCTTTTGTCAAGTGATATATCAATAAATCGACAATAAGCAACACCAAATTAAACAAGAGCAACAAACTGCCAGATAATTGAATTAATATGAATTAAGAGATTACATTGGGGAAGAAGTCTTTAAGAGCATAAATATATCTACCGCTATTAGGAAGAAAGCGAATATTTTTTTAAATATTGCTGGAGGGAGTTTTAGTCCTAGTTTAGTTCCCCAAAATGTTCCTAGAACTATTCCTGTAGCAATAAAGACTGCATACATTATATTTAAGTGACCATTTTGAGCATAGATAACTATACTTGGGAGACCAACTGGCAGTTGAAGAGCTGCAAGAGAGGTTGCTGCAGCAGCTTTTGGACTATAATGAAGAACAGCAACAAGTATTGGAACAATAACTATCCCTCCACCTTTGCCGAATAATCCTGCAAATATTCCTGCTCCCATTCCAATTATCATATATACCCAAAAGGCTTTCTTAACCTGTTTTAATTCTTCTTCTGGCTTACTCTCTTTCTTCTTTTTAAATAATGAAGGAATTTCAAGATATAGAATTGCAATATAAAATAAGATGCCCACATATAGTTTGGTCAAAAATACTTCATTTATATTTACTGCAAGTTCTCCACCTATAAATGAACCAATAAACAAACCTAATGCAATAAGTAATGAATCTTTAATAACTATCATTCCAGCCTTATAATATGATATTAACCCGAGTATTCCTACTGGTAAGATCATTGCTGATAGAGAAATTGCATTAGCATCTAAGATATTCATTCCAAAAAACAAAAGCAAAGATGGGACAATTAGTATACCCCCACCTATTCCAAATAATCCTGATAAAATTCCAGTTAAAATTCCAAGTATTATAAATCCTATTTCTATCATTTAATATTTAATATATTGTAGCTTTGATTCTAGAGGCAAAATTAACCTAATTTATAAATATATCAAGAATTAAACCGTCAATCATATAGAAAAAACACAAATTAAGTGAATTATTTTGAAGATTATTTAGTTTTTTATTTATCTTTGCCTCAATAAAAGTATACGATTTATACAAACTAACAATATATATTATGATAAAAAGAATTTCATCTTTAGCATTAATATTACTATCTCCCTTAGTAATATTTGCAAGCGAGGCTGACCTGAAAATTCCAGTAGAAATACATGAGTTAGGAATTTTACATTGGGGGTTTTTAGTAACTTTACTCGGATTACTATTTGGTTTATATCAATTTGTTAAAGTAAAAAAACTTCCTGCCCACAAGTCGATGCTCGATATTGCTCAGGTTATTTACAAAACATGCCTAACCTATCTTAAACAACAAGGCAAACTTATTGCTATACTATTCATATTTATTGGACTTGCTGTTGCTGGATATTTTGGTTTTCTAGCAAAGGGTGAAAATGGTGAAACTTTTGGTATTGGAGGTGTACTCCTAATTCTTACTTGGACAATAATAGGTATCTTAGGATCCTATTCGGTTGCAGCTTATGGAATTAGAATGAACACTTTGGCTAATTCAAGAATGGCTTTTGCTTCATTAAAAAGAAACCCCTTAAACTTATTAAATATACCTCTGAATGCAGGAATGAGCATTGGAGTTGTTCTTATCTGTGTTGAACTATTCCTAATGTTAGTTATACTCCTTCTTATGCCAGCTCATTTAGCAGGAGCTTGCTTTATTGGTTTTGCTATTGGAGAATCGCTAGGAGCTTCTGCTCTTAGAATTGCTGGAGGTATCTTTACTAAAATTGCAGATATTGGTTCTGATTTAATGAAGGTTGTTTTTAAGATTGGAGAAGACGATCCAAGAAACCCTGGTGTTATTGCTGACTGTACCGGAGATAATGCAGGAGATTCAGTTGGACCAACAGCTGATGGATTTGAAACCTATGGAGTAACTGGAGTTGCATTAATAGCATTTATATTACTTGCAATAACAGATGTTGGAATTCAAAAAGAACTACTTATTTGGATATTTACAATGAGAATTTTAATGGTTATAACCTCTATCTTCTCATATTGGATTAATAATTTTATTTCAAAAATTAGATTTGGTAAGGATGACGATTTAGATTTTGAAGCACCATTAACAAGCCTTATTTGGATAACATCTATGCTTTCAATTGCTGGAACATTTGCAATAAGCTATATTCTAATCCCTGAAATTAATGGAAACACCGACCTATGGTGGATATTATCATTAATCATTAGCTGTGGAACATTAGGCGCGGCAGTAATTCCTGAAGTAACAAAAATATTTACCTCTCCAAAGTCATTACATGTAAAAGAAGTTGTTAAGGCTTCAAACGAAGGTGGTGCATCTTTAAATATTCTTTCAGGACTAGTTGCAGGTAATTTTGGAGCATTTTGGACTGGAATTGTATTTGTATTACTTATGTTCTTTGCTTATGCTTTTAGTTTTCAATTAGGAGGGATTATGATCTTCCCTTCAATTTTTGCTTTTGGACTAGTCGCTTTTGGAATGTTGGGAATGGGACCAGTTACCATTGCCGTTGACTCCTATGGACCGGTAACTGATAATGCACAATCTATTTATGAGCTATCATTAATTGAAGAAATAGAAGATATTGATAACGAAATAGAAAGAGATTTTGGATTTAAACCTGACTGGGAAAAATCAAAATACTATCTAGAATCAAATGACGGAGCAGGGAATACATTTAAAGCAACTGCTAAGCCGGTTCTAATTGGAACAGCCGTTGTTGGAGCTACCACAATGATATTCTCCTTAATTCTAATGATAGAAAAAACGCTTGGAGTTAATCCACAAACAATACTTACTTTATTAAATCCATACACAATTCTAGGATTCCTCTTAGGAGGTGCTGTTATCTTTTGGTTTACTGGTGCTTCAACCCAAGCAGTAACTACTGGCGCACATAGGGCAGTTGAATATATCAAAAAACATATTAATCTTGACCCAAATGCTCCAAAGAAAGCTGATGAGGCAAAAAGTATTGAAGTAGTTAAGATTTGTACACAATATGCTCAAAAGGGAATGTTTAATATTTTTATTGCAGTATTCTTCTTTGCTCTTGGCATTGCTTGCTTATCTGCCATAAACCTTGAGGGCGCAAACGCCTTACCAGAAGCAAAATTTGCAGGCATTTCTTTATTTATTAGTTATCTAATAGGAATTGCAGTATTTGGATTATATCAAGCTGTTTTTATGGCTGATGCTGGAGGTGCTTGGGATAATGCTAAGAAGGTTGTGGAAGTTGATATGAAACAAAAAGGAACTCCACTTCACGATGCAACAATTGTTGGTGATACTGTTGGTGATCCATTCAAAGATACTTCTTCAGTTGCTCTAAACCCAATTATTAAGTTTACAACACTTTTCGGACTATTAGCAATGGAGATAGCTATTTCTGAATCATTCAGAGATATAGCACCATATTTTGGAGTAGTATTTTTCTTAATAGCACTTTATTTTGTTTATCGTTCTTTCTATAAGATGAGAATACAGTAAAAGACTATCTATGTGCTTGTAAAATATATTTAATAGAATTGTTTCAAAAGATCAATACTGGTTTGAATTCTTTTGAAACAATTCTTTTATGTGCTTTTGCCTGACTGAAAACGGGTCAATGCAAAATCCCAATAATAAGACCGTTGCACGGGAAAAATCAGCATTAAAAACTAGCAAACAGGTTGTTAAAAAGAAAAGTCAAAGAAGTATTCTTCAATCAAATTAATTCAATAATAAATTGGGAGGAGACTTCTTCAAAAATAAGTTAAGGAAAAATTATTAGTAAGCTTTTTGATCAGAATCAGGATTTACAAGATTAAAGGATTTTCATGATTACCAC
>Ga0172377_10003258_pt1 | contig 16642 bp, 5 predicted proteins | sample Pumphouse3metaG_FD_119749 | JGI IMG/M metagenome (GOLD analysis project Ga0172377, IMG submission 119749) | Leachate microbial communities from a municipal landfill in Southern Ontario, Canada - Pumphouse #3 metaG | ecosystem: Engineered > Solid waste > Landfill > Unclassified | place: Canada...
CTTATACAACCATCGGTTCAAAGGTCACCTTCGGTCGTTCCTTGCTGATGCAAATTTAAAATGAAATATGATTATCTTTGAATCGTTAAATCAAATTGTCCGATTTTTAGGGGGCTAAACCACCACACAGATATAATTTTGACCAAAATTATTTTAATCCTACGTTTTCCATGTTAATTATTACCCTACGCCCCAATCCTGCTAATCCTTAAAACAGAAAATCCTCATTCAGACTTTTATTTTCCCCGTCACTGCACTATCTATTAAGGTCGCTTTCAGCTCTTTCAGTTTCTCTATCTCCTGCTCTTGAAGTGAAATAGCACGGTCAATTTTGGTGGATTCTTGTTCAATATGGTGGACGATAATTTGTTGATCAACAAAAGGTGGAATAGGAAGTTCCATATTCGCTATAAACTCGATGCTTGCTCTTGGCATCTTTGCTCCGTATGTTGATGCATCAACGATACTGATAAAGAGACTTGAAATAAATAAATTTTTAAAGTAACTATTGTTTGGATTTCTAAGGACAATAAACTCAGTAGAACAAATTCCATTAGTCTCTGCAAGGTGAACCTTAGCTAAATAAGGTCTTAGTTTTCCAAAAAGAATGTCGCCTTTTTGGAACATACTTGCCAGACCTTCAGCTTTAGAGTCAGTTTCTACAAGTTTACCTGTACCTGATTCAACATTCTCCATTCCTATATATTTAAGTTCAGAAGAAGAACTTAGAACTTTAACATTAATCATTGCATGAGTATACTTCAATCTCTTCACCTCCCACTCCTTCGGCACCTCTCCAATCCACACAACTCCGCTATCTTTTAACTCCGACTTATCTCTTATTTCCAACTCACCATTATTAATTTTCCATTTGCCGATAACCAACTCCTGAATTACAATCTGTTTCCGCTCTTTTAGTAAAGCAATGGTTTGCTCTTTTAGCTCAATAGCTCGGTCAATTTGAGCGGTTTTTTGGTCAAGATAGTTGGCAATGGCGATTTGTTCGTGAATTGGGGGAACAAAAGTTTTAAATGCAAAGAAGTTGTCTTTTGAAATTGTGTTTCTCAACCCTGTGTATAGTGGTTTCAATCTTTTATTATTGTCCAAATTAAGATAGAAATAATATAGAAACCTTTTGTTAAAGTTAAAATCAACTTCATAAACAGTGTATGCTCCGGTTATCATTCCCTCAAAACCTGATAGCCCAATACAGCGTGGTGTTTCTTCGACATCAAAAAGACAGAAAACGAAATCATCTTTTTTTACTTCTTGATATGTGTCAAACTCAGCAGGAAACTTACCCTGGGGGTTATCCATATCTCTTTTAATTATTCCATTTAGTGTTAATGAAAGTAAGGTATACTGACTTGATTTTTTACCAACAAGATTCTTTTTTAAATTGAAAATATATTTATTAGGAATTAGCTCCCAATGCTCCGGCACCATCCCTAACCATTCTACTCCAGAATCCTTATAGCTGCTGTATTTTTTATATTGATTTGCCATCTGTTTTTGAATTGCCTTATTCGCTTTTAATTTTTCTTTCACGTAAACCTGATTTTCTTCCACATTTCTTCCACATTGATAATGCACTATACTTCAGCATTATACATTCAATTTCATACAGGTAGAAGTTTCTTTTACATATTCGTCTGTTTCTTTTACATATTTCTTTTTTATCTCATAGCTTACAACAAATTAAAACAGACTGTAATCACCTAAATATAAACCCTTTACACATTAACAAAAGTTCTATTTTTCTTTTACATACTCACAGTTTTCTTTTACATATCTGCCCATTTCTTTTACATCTTGTTTATTAACCAAAGTCCGGTTTTAGTAGAACCCTTTCTTATAATATAGCCAAAATCTCTATAGCTTTTAATTTTATGATCAATAACTCTTCTCGTAACATTTAAAATACCCCCAATATTTTGTAAAGAAAGTTCACCATTAATTTGGATAAGCATAAAAATAAACCAATCTGTCTCACTATTCATATCAGTCAACTTTGAGTACAATGAAGGGTGCTTTAGTTTGATGAAATCTTTAAAATACTTTAATTTACCTTGCAACAGCTCTATAGTTAATTTATTTTCCTTCAATGCTTCATTAATATCCAACAAAACTTCATTAAAACCTACAATCTCTTTCTGTTCTTTCACAGAAAACTTACTTACAACAGAATCAAACTCAATCATATATTCCGGTATTGTACCGTTATACTCAAGCCAAGCTTGTTCCAACTTATCAAAACCATACCCGGCATTTTCAGCTAATCGAACCATTCTGAATAGTTTGGCGATAATGGGATTGCGAGGCAGGGACAAATCTTTCGATTTTATCTCTTCAAACGGCTTTGGCAAGCCACCCGGATTGTAAAATTCTATGTGGTTATCAAAGATTCTGATTCTTGATTTAGCAAGTGAAAAATAATCGGCGTGCATCAGCATATTCACTAAGGCTTCACGTATGGCTGTCAGTCCGGGTGATAATTCTTGTCCAAAACCTTCATTAGTTAATGTAAACTCCACATCTACTTTAGCTTTGAGCCGGTTGAAACAAGCAAAATAGTAGTCCCAAAGATTTTCATATTCGCCCAATCTGAAAGTGTAACTTATTTCAGCATCTCTAATTGATGTGCCGGGTATCTCAAGAAGATCTATGCGGAAGTCAGGAAAATGTCGTTCGATGCTTTCTCTTTTTCCCATAAACAGCAATCCGCCATAAGTACACTTTCCGTCTTCTATAACTCTCAGTTTGTCTAAAAACTCATCGTCTGTGTATCGGTTGTAACTAACATTAGGGTTAAACCGTGACATATAGCTTCGATATTGCTGGAGGGACGTATCGTTTATATCACTTCTGTTGGTTTTCTCTACTTGTTCATTTGTTTTTGTTCCATACGATTGATCTCTAAACATGGCATCAATCTCGATATTTGTAGCTCTATGGTCTGCGCTTCCTCTTCTTATAAACGTGTTCTTCGGGTTGTTAAAGTAGATGGGTTTATACTTCGAGGGGAGAACGTAAAACCCCAATATGGTTTTGTTTTCAAGTTTAAACTTTTGTTGCTTAGTTGAGATAAAGGCGTTGAACTTACCGCCGCGAATGGTATTCAAGAAGTCTTGTTCCATTTGCTCCGGATTGAGTAAGCCCTGAATTTCAAATATTTTACCAACTTGACTTATACCAAAAAGAATCCATCCGCCAAAGGTGTTGGCAAATGCAGAGACCGTTTCCCAGGAGCTTTTTGGTAAACCTCCTTTTGCGGTTTTCACCTCAAAATCCTCCCATTCGAGTTCGCCCAGCTTTTTTATTAATTCTTCTTTTGTCATCTTCGTTTGGTTTAAAACTGTACTTACTCTCCAACAATCTCCTTAATCAAGCCATCGCTGAGTTTTTCCAATTCAAGCAGTTCAAGCGTAACTTCCTCAATAGTTCGCAGCGGTTTGTGCTGATAGAAGTACTTATTAAAGCTGATTTCATAGCCAATTTTGGTTTTATCCAAATCAATCCAGGATTCCGAAACATGCGGTTTCACTTCTCTTAGAAAATATGCGTATATGGTATCACTCAGCGGAATATTTTCACTGTCACGTAAGTTGCTCTCGCTTTCGTAAGTGATATAGTAATCTTTTTTACCGGAGGGGTAATAACCATAATCGGGCAGCTCTTCCACACTGCAATTTAGGTGTTCAAGCAAGTTTTCCAATTTACCACCATTCAGCTTTTCCGTTTTCCGAATCACTTTTTCTGCTGTTTCATCGTACCAAGATACGACATTGTATATCTGATTTTTCTCGCTTGCACTCAGCTTTATTTTCTCGGTTTCCAGTACCTCATCCACTTTGGCAGTAAAGATATTGAAATCATTAAACTCCTCCATTCCGATTTTCTGCATCAACCGTGTGGCTGTTGCAAGCAGCTCTTTCTGTTTTTGCCATGTATAGGATGTGGTCAAATCCCTACGCCGTTTGGTATTTAGGTTAAGCTCGTTTTTTTCGCACCACTCCAACAGCTCTTTCTCAATGGATTGAATATCGCTATATACTTTGTCGCCGTAGGTTTCATAAGCCCACTGCATCGGCTCTTGCAATGCCCGATCGTAACGAAGTGGCTCAAGTCGCTCTTCACTGAATTGTGCTTTCAGACGTGCCGGACGGTCAACAACGACTTTGTAATATCCAAAATCGCTGTTATTAAATACTTTTGTTGCCAATCCATCTTCTTTTTCACGTTCAATAGTTTCAAAATTGATATATGCATGTTGAATTTCACGGATATGTTCGGTGGTCAGCTCACAGTTTTTGGCACCTAAGTTTTTGCGCAGCTTGGCAAAGCGTTGCGAAGCATCAATCAACAAAACTTTTCCTTTGCGATTTGCTGTTTTCTTATTGCTCAGCAACCAGATATAGGTGGTGATTCCGGTATTGTAAAAGAGATTATTGGGCAGCTGAATAATACATTCTAACAGGTCATTTTCAATAATATAGCGGCGGATATTGCTTTCACCACCTCCGGCCTCGCCGGTGAAAAGGCTGGAACCGTTGTGCACCGATGCAATACGCGAACCGATAGGACTTTGTGAAAGCGGTTTCATCTTATCCACCATCTCCATCATAAAGAGCAGCTGCCCGTCCGATGAGCGGGGCGTGGCATCTGCTGTTTCTTCATTGCCCCAATAATCGCGCAGACTCACTTCAAATCGCGGGTCAATAATTTCTCTGCCATCTTTGATATATTTCATATCCGTTGCCCAGGATTTACCGTAAGGCGGATTGGAGAGCATAAAATCGAACTTCTCACCTACAAATTCATCACTTGCCAATGTTGATCCCACCCGGATATTCTCCGGATTGTTACCTTTAATCATCATATCCGATTTACAGATGGCATAAGTTTCGTCGTTAATTTCTTTTCCATATAGATACACATCACTTTCAGCACGGATATCTCCGTTTGTATCTTTAATAAAATTCTGTGATTCGGTCAACATTCCACCCGAACCACAAGCAGGATCATATACCGTGAGCACCGGTGGCAACGCTTCTTTTATCGGTCCAAAAACGATATGGGTCATCAGATTAATCACCTCACGAGGAGTAAAGTGTTCTCCGGCTTCTTCGTTGTTTTCCTCATTGAATTTCCGAATCAGCTCTTCAAACACATAACCCATTCCCAGATTAGTGAGCGGTGGCATTTTCCGACCTTCGGGGTCTTCTTTTTCCAGCGGAGTCAGGTTGATATAGGGTGAAGTGAACTTTTCAAGTACATTGAGCAGCACATCTTTTGATGCCATGTGACGAATCTGGCTTTTCAGCTTAAATTTATCGATAATCTCCTTTACATTGGGGCTGAATCCGTCGAGATAATCCTCAACATTGGCTTGTAATATCTGCTGGCTATTGGTGGCGGTGTCGTACAGCCGTTGCAGCGTCCATTCGCTGGTGTTATAAAAAACATAACCGCTGGCATCCTGCAAACCTTTTTCATCCCATTCGGTAAAGCCGGCATCATCCCGCTGAAAAGCGAGTTCTTCCAACACATCATCCTTGGTAGGTTCTAAAAGCGCATCCAATCGGCGCAACACCACCATGGGTAAAATTATATCGCGGTATTTTCCTCTTACGTAAACATCGCGTAGGCAATCATCTGCAATTGACCATATAAATGATATTAATCTATTGTGTACTGTTGGGTTCATTGGAGGATACTTAATTTTTTATGTGTAAGTCGTAGTAGATTTGGTGAATATGCTCTTAAATATTACTATGAGTTAAAATTTACTGACTAAATTCTCAACAACTATGTAAAAAACCAATACTAAGTAGCTGAAAAATCGTTACAAGCCTAGCTTGGTTTTATTCCTCCTCAAAAATACTGATTAATAATCAGTAAAAGCTATTCTCCTACAACTTATGAATCATAGCATCTTCATTTAAGCCTACCTCAACTTTTTCACACACATAAATACTATATATGAGGTGTAGTCAATTTCCGGATTTAAAATCATCTAAAATGGAAGCCCTGTTTTTAAGTAAGCAGAAGTTGTACAAGGTCTTACAAAGCCATCATTTGAAAACAATACAGTTTATTTATACTATTCTCTAAAATATTCTTTTCGCTTGAAGGATTAAAGCTTAAAAAGAAGTGAAAGAAGCGAGCTTTTTTGATTGATGCATCCAAAACAGGATCACCGAAGGTAATTCAAAAAAAATCAGACAAAGTTCTATGATTTTAGATCAGGGGAAATCACATCTTTTCGATCCATCCTCTACTGCAACGCACAGTTCTTAGTTTTCTGTATCGCTTTCAGGTGAGATCAGTTGATGTTTCAACGCAAATTTAATCAGGCCGACTATAGATTTAGTATTAGTCTTGGTGAATATATTCCGCCTATGAGTTTCTACTGTGCGCTCGCTGATAAACAATTTTTCAGCTATTTCAGCATTACTCATTTCGCGGGCTATCAGTCCTAATATCTCTTTCTCACGCACAGAAAGGATATCGCTCATATCTTTTTGCTCTTGTCCCTGATAGGTTTCACCCAAATTATTGAACAAAATATTCTGCACATCACGTCCTAAATATTTTCCTCCTGCAGCAACGACTCTAATAGCTTCTAATACCTCGTTCATATTCGTTCGTTTCAATATATATCCCGATGCACCTGAATCTATCATTTGCCGTATCATGGCAAAATCTTCGTGCATGGTCAGAGCGATCAGTTGAACGGCCGGATTGATTTCTTTTATTTTTCGTGTAGTCAATATTCCGCTTCCACCGGGCATATTAATATCCACCAACACCACATTGACCTTATTTGCTTTAATAAACTCAACTGCTTGATCTAAATTATTTGCTCCACCGGCAAAGACTATATCTGCTTCATCCTGAAGCAATGATTTCAAACCGTCAATAATCAGTTGATGATCGTCAACTACCAATACCTGTATCATTTCAGAATTTTTCATTTCTATCTTTACATGGTATGACAATAGTAGTAATAGTACCTCTACCCGAGAGGCTATCTATAAAAATCGTTCCATTCAGGTTTTCCACTCTTGACCGAATATTTTTTATTCCTCCGGAGTGATGCCATGCCGTTTGATCTAACGAAAATCCTTTCCCGTTATCTTCTGCCATCAGAGTGATTTCTTTCTCACCTCTTATGAGCTGTACGTTGAAATACGAAGCCGAAGCATGCTTGATGGTATTATTCAGCAACTCTTGTATAGCCCTGAAAATAGTGTGTTCGACCAGGTGCTCTATGCCTCCGTTCAGTCCGAATGCTTCAACCGTCATATGCAGTTGGTTACTTTGATTGATATGTGCGGCAAGGTTTTTCAATGCCTCTAATAAGCCTTTCTCCGAAAGCAAAGAAGGCGCCAGATTATGTGATATGTTCCGCAGCTCGTCAAATGCTTCGTCCACACTATGGATAGCCGCATTCAGCAATTCGTTCTTTCTGTCTTCGGAAAGCTGTTTCTTTTGTTGCATCGCACTTATATGCAGCCGTGCCACTGAAAGCATCTGCCCTATTCCGTCGTGTAGCTCACGACCTATACGTTGCCGCTCCTGTATCTCAGCTTCAACAGCATCCCGTGACTTCTTTTCATTGAGATGGATGATCGCATGTTGAAGCTTTACTTTTTGTTTATGCTGATAGTTAAGATACAGCAGATATAACCCTATGATTACCAAACCTGCCACAACCAAAGTAAAGATCAACATTGAATTTTTTTTACTGATACTTAGCTGCTGGCTTTTTATCTGTAGCTCTTGTAGTCTATTGGTTTGGTGCAGGCTGTTCAGCTCCAGATTATAAATCTGATGCAATACAGCCTGATTTACTAACTCATCTTTGCGCTTCACATACTCTTTATAGTTTTCAAGACTTTGAATCAGCTCTCCTTTTTTTTCATAGATTTTCGACAAAGTCTCATATCCTTCATAAATGAGTATCTGATTATTAATAGCGCGGGCTATTTTCATCGCACCAAAGGCCGTTTCAAGTGCCTGACCCGTATCTCCTGTTTCAGACAGGCTGACAGCCATTCCTAACATTGCAAAAGCTTCCTGATAACTCTGACTTATTTTCCTTGCAATATTGCGGCTTTCTGTATAAGACTCCAGCGCATGAAAATAATCGCCTAATGAAGCATATAAATTACCTTTACCTTGCCAGGAAATACATAACCCATACAGATTATTGTTACGGGTAGATATTTCTTTTGCTTTAGCGTAGTAAAAGAAAGCCGAATCTGCCTGTTGTTCTTTAACATAGGTCATACCCAGATTGCTTAATGCAGCAGCAATACCTATGCTATCGGATAAATCAGTAAATCCTTTGAGAGCCAAAAGAAAATTAGCTTTTGCCTTTTCAGGATTATTGATTTCATTAAATACCAGGCCAATATTATTATAGGAGCTAACAGCCTGATCTCTTCGATCAGTAAGCTCGTAAGCAGCTATAGCTTTATGCAGATACTCCAAAGCATCTTTGAAGTTACCCACTTTTAGATTCACTACACCTATATTATTATATACATTGCCCAAAAAAGTACTGTCATTCATTTCCGAACTCATGATGATGGCTTTGTAATAGTGATCCAACGCCTGTCCATAGTCGGCCTGTATATGAAAGCTAGCACCTATAGCTGTATGTATCCGTATTTGACGGGTGCCGGCTCTCTCACCTACAGAATCAAGTAGATTTTCCAGAGTAAATCGGGCACTGTCCGGCTGGGAATACATCAAAGCCATTGCATAATCAACGATGCTATCACAATATATTTCGATTTCTTCGTATGCGGCCTCTTTGTCTCGTAGAAACAAGCCCTGCGACCGGGTACTATATGCCGAAAAAAGTATCAACACGCATACAAATATCCAGTGCAGGCCACAAGTGTTACGGCATGATTGGTAAAGCACATAAAAAAAACCCTTCAGCAGCATGGATTATTTTTTCTGAATTCTAAATGCAAAAGTACAGTCTTGAAAGCAGTTATTACATCAATAAGCTAGGTCTTAAATAAAAATACGTGTTGGCACTGAGTTAATTTTAAGGTAAATATACCAGATTTCCCTGATCAATAGCCTTGCAATACTATATATTTTTGTTGAACCTAAATCTGTATGTAAAATGCATCTGAAATAGAATACCTTTTACTAACCCATTAATCTGAGCGTGAAGCGTAGGTTTTTCCGGTATCTGTTTTAGGGTTGTATTTTTTCTTTCGAAAACAGTTTGGGTACAGATACTCGATCAGCATGAGCAAGCCGGTTGAAGATTTTATCGGCTTAAGTATCTTTTAGTTTAGTTTTTGTTCTTAACTTTTAAATGTTCTCAAATCTTAATTCTATGAAAAAAGTTAACTCTACCCTTTTTCTTTTTTTGATAGGTTTGATGCTGTGGCTTCCCAATAAAGGTCATACACAAACCAGTCATTCCAGCCTTGCGGTGCAGGCTGTTGATTCCATTGTGATTGGTACTGGTACCGAAACTAGCATGAATACTCCGGTAACAGCTTGGTATGGATACTCATTCACACAAACTTTGTACTTGCAGGATGAGATCAATATTTCTAACAAGGTGATCAGTCAGATTGGCTATCAGTATGCAGGCTCTGATTCAGATTTAGAGTTAGAGTTAGAGGTATGGATGTCTCATACAGAGCTTAGCTCTTTAACGCAGACGGTATCCTTAGCCGAGCATATCAAAGTGTATGACGGACCTTGGCATCTGCATGCCGGAGAAGAGTACTCAACCATTGAGACATATCCATTCTATTACAATAATTCAAGCAATCTGTTGATTACAGTCATTGAAAAGAAACCTGGATATAACTCTTCAACTGATCGTTTTTATGTTACTCCTATAGAATCTAACGAACAGATGTGCGTAGGTGACTGGAACGATAGCTCACCTTATGAAGCTTCTAATCTGCCAGCCGGCTCATCTTTAAACGTTCGATCCAATATCAAAATCTGGTTTGACGAGATGCCTACCGGACCGGCAGTTTCTGTGATCACTCCGGGTCATTTAGATTTTGGCGATGTAGAGATAGGTGGTACTGAACAGCAAACCCTCATACTTAAAAATGCAGGTGTGGATATGTTGGAAATAACCGGTTTCCAGACATCGAATGCCATGTTTCAGATTGATGAACAAGTGAGTTTCCCCATTCAGCTTGGAATGCTCGAAAGCAAAGCAATACAAGTCAATTTCACACCTACCAACTCCACTCTTCAAAGTGGAACATTAACCTTTTTATTCGACGCAGGGATTGAAGGCGACAGGACAGTCAGCGTAAACGGAAGAGGAGTCAACTTAGTAGCAGTTGTGGTAGGCGATGGTGAGGAAGCTAACAGCTTGATCCCTATATCACCTTATTATGGATATTCATTTTCCCAGACGATCTATTTACAGTCAGAGATAGATATACAAGACAGAATGATACAACGTATTGGGTATCATTATGCCGGGTCTTCCACTGACTTAAATCTAACTCTCGAGATCTATCTGTCACATACCGAACTTACCGAGCTAACTGGAATACAACAGCTTAGCGGACACTCAAAAGTATTTGATGGACCTGTAGTCTTTAGTCAAAACACCGACTTCACCTGGATACCACTTGAAGGATTTTATTATAACAATACTGATAACCTGATTGTTACAGTCATTGAAAAACGACCGGGATATAATTCACCAAGCGATCAGTTTTATGCTACATCGATTGATGGAGGTATATTCCGAAGCCGGTATGCCCGCAACGACAGTAACCCATACGACCCTCAGAATCTTCCAAACGGTAATCCTGAAGGCTCTATCCCGAACACTAAGTTCTGGCTTGGTGATATCCCCACAGAACCTATTATATCTATCAATCCTGACAACCTCGACTATGGACAGGTTGAAGCTACAGTAGAAAAAACACTGACAGTAATAGCCAAGAATAAGGGAGGTGGTATTTTAACCATAGAAGGAATAGATTTCAGCAATGATGTGTTCAGTGTGAAAGATACCGAGTTTCCGGTTAATCTGGCAATAGGTGAAAGTCATACCTTTCAAATAAGCTTTATACCCGATGAAATTCAGCTTGAAGAAGGTACTGCAACTTTTATTGTTGATGAAAGCGTACCTGGTAATAAAGTTGTACAGCTTAGCGGGCGTGGCCTACGTTTTGGTGTGTTGCGTGAAGGATTTGAAGATGAGCTATTCCCACCATTTGGCTGGAAAGTAGTGGATAATAATGGTGATAGCAAAGGCTGGCTACGCAACACTAATACCGTACCTACCGGTCAGGTAGCTCCCCGCACGGGTGTGGCAGCGGCAGGTCTGGATACCTATGCTGGAAGTCCAGGACAAAATAGCTATGACGACTGGCTGATCACACCCCAGATGATATGGCAAGACGGCGACCTGTTTAGCTTTTGGATCAAACGATTGGCAAACCAGACCGGACAAAGATGGCGTATCGCCTACTCAACAAGCGGAAGCGACCCATCAGAATTTACAGTCATAGATGAAATCGTTGATCCAAGCATGAATTATACAGAAATGGCTTATGATATGAACGACTATGGCCTGATAGACGGCGAACTGTACTATATGGCATTTCAGTTTTATAGCAATTGGTGCTGGCCGGGCGTAATAGACGATGTGATGGGATCAGTAGTAAACCGCTTTCAAAATGATTTGTTGGTAAACGATTTCAGCACCCAAAATGAATACCTGAATCTCGACACCCCTTCTGACTTTATAGTTGAAATAGGGAATTATGGTTTGGCTCAAGTAAATGGAAGCGACTACAAAGTACAATTAGCAAGCTATATAAACGGAAACGAAACTATCCTGGCCGAGGTTGATGGAGTGGATATAATAGTTGGGGAAATGATTGCTCTAACAATTCCACTAATTATGGAGCAAACAGGTGAGTTTTCAATCTATGCCAAAATCGATTGGCCGGATGATATGAATGAGGTGAATAATGTGAGTGACTTGATTGACATAGAAGTATTAGGAACTACTAAAATTGTCAAACATATTGGATCCTATCCAATTCCTGATAATGCAAGTTATTCTAATTATTACCCGATCGATTTTGAAGACTCATGGCGTAGCACCAGTCTAACCCAAACAATTTATCACGCCAACGAGTTAAACACAGGTGGTATCATTGACCGTATTATGTATTATCGTTCGTTCGGCGAAAATATGTCGCAACGCAAAATCAAGATATGGGTACAGGAAACCAAAGCTACTGATGTAGAAGAATATACTCCTCCATCACAAATGAAATTAGTTTTTGATGGAAAGGTGGACTTTAATGAAGGTATTGGAAAAGTAATGCTACCACTTACTTATCCTTTTGTATATTCAGGAGGCACTAATTTATTGGTGACTGTTTTTTATTATGAAGGTTCTACCTATGCCAATCATGCCAGGTTTGCGTATAACTGGCAAAGCGGGGCTTCCAGAACAATCAGAGATGACGGATTTTATGAAATAAACCCTGAACAGATCAGTTACCCGTATTCTACCACTGATTATCCTATCACTTCCTTTATTTTTGAAATAGGTGAAGGCTTAGGAAATATTAATGGCCGTGTACTTTATGAAGCCGATAACAGTCCGGTTGAAGATGCCGAAATACAAATCATCCATCCCGATTTCCCTGACCTCATCGCAAAAGTATATTCCAATGCACAAGGATATTATAGCATACCTTATGCCTTAGCCGGTCAGAATCTGCAAGTGATCGTCAGCAAATACGGCTACAGCGATGTGATCTATAATGATGTGGAATTAGCAGCAGGCGGTAACATCAACCTTGGTAATGCCTTGATGAAAGAACGGCCTCAAATTGCCTTGAGCGGAAGCGTCATTAAAAGCACTACTTTAACTGCTGCCGAATCAGCTCATGTGATACTCAGCGGGATAGATACCTATGAAACATATACAGCAGCCGATGGTAGTTTTGGTTTTGACGAGATATGGGGCGAAACAACCTATACTATTTCAATTCATCTTGAAGGATTCCAGAATTATACAGCTGAAATCACTGTACCAGATGTGAATTATCAACTACCACAAATCACCTTATCGGAAAATGCGCCTGCGCCCAATGTAGTTACTGCAACTAGTAGTGGAAGTGATGCATTGGTAACCTGGTTTGCTGCCGGTCAGCCATATCCTCAAACATTCAGATACGATGACGGAGTAGCGGTTGGTGTGTTGATCACGCCCGGGAGCCCAACTATAGTAGGTGGATCTGCATGGAAACATCACGCATTCCTGCAAAATGTACAATGGTACACCTATAACTCGGCTAACTATCAAAAATCTGATGAGGTTATGGTTACCATCTTAGGACTCAATCCCGATGGCTCACCTAATCCAGATGATGTGTTGTATATAAAAGAACATCTGACTAATGATTATGGCTGGAATGATCATAAACTTACAGAGATGATAGAAACGCCAAACGGTTTCTTCTTTGGTATTTCAGGCTATAATAACTATACCTTATTAGCTTATGACGATGGCGAAGGCGAGCCATGGGAATGGCAACCCCGCACCCAATGGAGCAATGGATTAGGTTCGTATAACCCACTTGAAAACGCCACCTCACCTCCACTACATGGTAGTATCTTCATACGCGCTGCTGGACTTACTTACGGTCCTATCGAGCTATCAGCTCCCGAATTATTCTTTGTACAAGTTGATAAAGCTGATAGCCAGCTTATAACAGAAAGTATTCCCACCTTAGAAACAGTAGATCCGGAAATACAGATCAAACCGATGACTGCCATAGCACCCAAAGCGTTTGAATCGTACAATATTTTCCGTAAGAAGAGTACTGAAAGCGAGTGGACACAGCTGAATACACAACCTATTACCGATACCTCTTTCTTAGATACCGGATTTTCTCCACTCACTTACGGAGCATACCAATTTGGAGTAGAAGCCGTATATACCAACGATGTATTATCAGATAGGGCTTTATCCAATATGTTGGAAAAAGATATGCGATTAGCTTTGACCTTAGAGGTAGAAACCAATACCGGCGTTGCAGGTATTTCTGAAGGGGCTTCTGTGAAGTTAGTGAACAACAATGGCAATGTAAACTACATCTATAATGCTATTGTTGGAGAAGACGGAAGCGTTACCGTCAATAATATCTTCAAAGGTGTATATACCCTCACTGTTACCAAAGCCGGATTTTATCCTTATACCGAGACAAGCTTAGATCTTGAAATAGAAGGGATCACCTATCAGTTTTCCGTAAGCATTACTGAGAAGCTCGACGATCCTTATGATGTTGAAGTGCTAACCGAAGGTATGACCATAGGGAAAGCACGCCTGCTATGGAATCAGGAACCGATATTCGACGATTTAGAAAGCTATACTGCATTTGCTATTAGCGATGTAGGCACATGGAAATTTGTAGATCAGGATGGGAATCCTACTGTATATCCCTCTGGTGTAAGCTATCCCAATATGGGAGAGCCAATGGCATATATAGTGATGAACCGGGCACAAACTACTCCTCCACTTAACGAAGCCTATTGGAATGCCCATTCGGGCAATCAATATTTTGCTGGTTTTGCATCCGCAACCGGTAATACTAATAACTGGCTAATAAGCGAGTTGCAACAGCATAGCCGCGATTACACCCTTAGTTTCTGGGCTAAAACAGTTTTCGAAACATATGGGTTAGAGACCTTCCGTATCGGATATTCCACAGCTTCAGATAATCTGTCCGACTTTGTGTTTATCACCGGAAATGTAACTACTCAATCATACTGGCAGAAATACACCTATCAAATTCCCGATGAGGCTAAATATGTTACCATACGGCATAACTATACAGGAGCTGCGCTATTGATTGACGACATCAGCATAGGTGTTGAATCGGACGGCGCTATTCCAGGCAATGGATTTACTGTATATTTGGATGGAGAAGAGATAGCCAACGGACTGACTACCACACAGTATGACTATACAAACCTACTCCCTGGCTCTTATACAGCCGGAGTAAAAGCAGTGTATCATACCGGCGAATCAAACATCATTGAAATACCTTTTGAACTGCCTCCTGGAACACCTGTTACTTTAGAAGTGAAGGATAATACCGGCCAGCTGATGGATATGGCGTTTGTGGAAATATCGCAACAAGGCATATTGCTGACAGATGGCTTCACTCAGAACGGTATCTATGAAGCAGAGCTTTATCCGGGAACTTATCAGTATGAGGTAAGCTTTGATGGCTATACTACAGCTACCGGAAACTTCTTAGTAAGCAACAGCCCGCTGACAGTAAATATCACGCTGACAAGCATTGTTGAACTGAGCTTTGAAATCAAAAATAACGCCGGACAAGCTGTTGAAAATGCAACGGTAGTTGTAAACAATCAGTACCAGCAGACACCAGCAAACGGAATAGTAAGCTTTGATATTGAACCGGGTCTGGTCAGCTGGGCTATAACACATCCTCAATATGAACGTGCGTTGGGTTCACAACAAATCACACAAAACACTAACCTGCAAATTATTTTAGATGACCTACAATGTGAGGCTCCACAAAATTTACAGGCTAACGTGAATCAAAATAATGTGACGCTCAACTGGGATGCTCCTGTCATTGGTGCCAATGGCTCATGGCTGCATTGGGATGGAGAGCATGGCAACAACAGTATAGGAACAGGCGGAGTAGTTGATTTTGATGTGGCTCAAAGGTTCACACCGGCTGACTTAAGCGAACATGACGGAAAATTCCTTACAAGAGTTGTTTTTGTACCCCGTGAAGAAAGTTGTACTTATAGCGTACGTGTATGGACTGGTGGTAACATCAGCGGCCCTGAAAATATGTTGGTAGATCAGGTAGTAACAAATCCTATACTCAGCCAATGGAATGAGATATTCTTAGATATACCTATACTGATTGATGCATCTCAGGAACTCTGGATAGGATTCAGAAATAATACGACTACCGGACATCCGGCAGGTGTTGACTCAGGCCCGGCTATTGACGGAAAAGGTAATATGATCAACCTGGCCGGCCAAGGATGGCAAACACTGTTAGAAGTCGCACCAACACTGAACTATAACTGGAGTGTCAGAGGCTTGGTCGAAAGTGTGGAAACTACAGGAACAACTGCATTAGTGCCACTCAACGATCAAATAAACAGACAGGCACCTGAAGCCGAATTCACATTGGTACATCATACCGATAAAGGGCTTGCAGGAGAACCCAGAACCCTGCTTGGATATAATATATACAGAGATGATGTGAAAATAAACAGCACTCATATTACTGCTTTAACTTATAACGATAATATAGTTGCTGTAGGAACACATTCATATTACGTTACTTCGGTGTGGAATAACGGCTGTGAATCAGCTGGGTCAAATATTGTGGAAGTAACCATAGCTGCTCAACCCGCTTCCATCAGCCTCAGCCCATCCTCATTGAGCGAGACCCTTGAACCCGGTCAGACCTCTGTACAGCAACTGACTGTAACCAATACAGGCGGCTCAGACCTTAGCTTTGAGATAGAGGTGAATATTCAGGATGGTGCTAACGTACTCAGTCCTGTTTCTGATCCTGTTAACAGCGATCATCAGCCA
>Ga0172377_10003259_pt1 | contig 16639 bp, 12 predicted proteins | sample Pumphouse3metaG_FD_119749 | JGI IMG/M metagenome (GOLD analysis project Ga0172377, IMG submission 119749) | Leachate microbial communities from a municipal landfill in Southern Ontario, Canada - Pumphouse #3 metaG | ecosystem: Engineered > Solid waste > Landfill > Unclassified | place: Canada...
CAGGAGAATATTTCATCTGTTCGCACATGCAAACAGACGAAAGATTTGTCATTATATAATCTACTACTTTCCCGGAAAAACCACAGCAAAGATTTCCATCTCCCCAGGTAACAGAACTGCCTGCCAGTACTATTCCGGTTTTTGTACGTGCCTCAATATTTTTCAGGGCAGTTCCAGAGTTGTTATTCTGCGCATTAGATATGTTTACAAATAAACTAATAATGAACAAAAAACTAATCTTATCAATTAATGCCATAATAATTATTATTCTTTTGTTTCTGCATCGATACTATTCATAAATTACCGGCAACAATATTTGATTCCCAAATACATGCCGAGTCAGAATGACCATCTTCCTTATTTCTTATAAGGTAGAGCTGATTTTTTTATATTTTGTTCGAAAAATTCAACCAGCTCTTTGTGTTCTTCCGGCTTATCCAATTTACATACCCAATTAATATCATTGCCGTTTGTAAGATTTCCGGAACTTATTAAATATTCTTTTTCTGAAAAGAACATTTTAGCATGAAGTAATGGAACAACAAATAGTTTCACGTTTAATCCCTCTATTCCGTTATAACCTTCTCCTTCCCGAGAATAATAAGTTACTTCTACTCCCTTTTCAGATGCACTGTCAATCACATTTCTAAGATTATCCCATCCGGTAAAGTCATTAAATGGAGATACTATTACAACAAATTTTTTAGCATTTTCAATAAGGGAGATTATGCTACTAAGATTTTCTTCAATATTTACAATTTTCATGATTTTGTGTTTTTTAAATTAATTATTTATGTGCTTTATTATTTTATTCGTCTTTAATTTGATGTTGTTCATTCATATATTTTTGGCCTTTAATTGTCAGGAAAAAATCAAACCAAATATAAGACAAGGTATTCCCAGGTTCCACCGATACCCAATGTTTGGATCCCAACGGAATATGTAGCAGCATATTTTCAGTCAATAAAATCTTTTCCTTATCTGCATGGCACGTACATTTACATCCACCTAAACCCAAAAACAGCTGGTCTAACATAGCGTGTTCATGTTCACCAACGACATCAGGGCCTTCTGTTTCTACAGACCCCATACAGAACCGTGGTACTAAACCTTCAGACAATAACATCCTGTTCATGGTCTTATTACTTTTAATATCTTCAGTATAAGCCGGGCAATCAGTAATCGCTTTGATATACACAGATGAATGGCTTCCCTTATTTTGAGAAATTAGCTTGCGATCATCTTTATCTAGCATTTTTCGCAACCGAATAAAACTAAAATCATTCCCCTTTGTAATTTTTATGTTGTACGATTCGCTATATGGGATTCGAACAATTACCTGGGAGCCAAAATTATATTGCTGCGCTCCAACGTTTAAAGTTGCCTCCCCTGATAAAGAAAGCAGAACATCATAAAAATCCGGCTGAGTGATTTCTGTAATATCATTTTCCCCTTTAATGTTATAGTGAACAATTTCCAATCCCTCTATTTCACCAGGAAGAAGATTATTTTTTACTATGTACCCATCGAGTTTATCCAAACTCGGTATTGTTTTTATTTTTGCTGATATCATGTTCTTATTTTTTCTGTACAAATGATAAATAACATCCAATGATTAACAACCAGATGCAATATTTTTCTTAAAAAAACTTACTAACTGTTTGTACTCTTCAGGAGAATCAAGCACATAAGCCCAATTAATATCATTGTTATTCATGAGGTGGAAGGAACTTATTATTGCATTGTTTTCAGAAAAAAACATTTTTGCGTGAAGCATAGGTATTTCATATATTGGTACATTCAACTTTTCAGTCCCTTCAAGACCTTCTCCTTTCCTTACGTAGTAAGATACACTAACGCCCCTTTTTGCAGCATCATTAATCGCATTTTTAAGTTTATCCCAACCTTCTAAATTGGTATATGGAGATACCATTACAACAAACTTTTTTGCATTTTCAATAAGAGAAATTATACTAGGAATATTTTCTGATGGATTTAAAATTTTCATACTTTTAACTTTTATATTTTTTTATATACTTTATGATTTAATGATTTTTTTAGGATTTATTGCTAATAATATTAACCCTGATATAAATACACCAATCCCTGCAATTTCAAATACCAGGTTTAACGCAATGCCAACATCTTTCAAGTAGCCTCCGATATACACCATGACAGAACCACTCATTACACTAAAAAAGCTCATAATCCCATATCCTGTTGCCTGGTATTTTTTATCTACTACCTGAGTAATAATGGGCATGAAATTAGCATCATGATTCCCTTTGGTTAGCCCAAAAAGAACAATACCGAGGATTGCAATCCAATATAAATCGGTTGTTGCCATTAAATAAAGGAATGGGCCCCCAATAATAAAAGCAATGGCAGTAATATAGATCCTTCCTTTATTGTTTTTTTTCGCCCATTTATCAGCAAAATACCCTCCCAAAAGCACTCCGATAAAAGAAGCAATCTGGACATAAAAAGTACCTGAAATACCCGCCTCGCCAAGCGATAGATGGAATCCTTCCTGAAAAAATGTTGGCAGCCATGCATAAATAAGCCAAAAACAAACACCTACTAAAGTACCGTATAAAAGAATTAACCAGTATCCTTTATTGCTAAAAAGGCTTTTAACCATTTCAATGAAATTAAATTTGTTTACTGTTTTAGTAGTCACAACGTTTTCTTTAGGGGCATCTTTTAAGCTAAAGAATACAACTACTGCATAAAAAACCCCTATTATACCAAATATATGATAACCTATTCGCCAACCCCAAATAGTAGCAATATACCCACCCAAACCACCAAGTGCCATTCCTGCATACAACCCAGTCATTAATATTCCAGAAGCTTTTGAACGAGTAGGCCCTTTATGATAATCCATTACAAGGGCAACCGCAGCAGGCATATAAAAAGCTTCACTTATTCCCATTATTGCACGAGTTGTAATTAGCTGTGTATAGTTTTGCACAAACCCGGTTATTAATGTTATTACCGACCACAGCAACAGGCTAAAAAAAATAACCCATTTACGGCTATACCTATCGGCAAGGTACCCCCCCAATGGGCTAAATATTGCATAAATAATTAAGAATGCTGAAGTTAAAAGTCCAAATTCGGCGTCAGACATGGGGATGCTTTCTTTTATTGGTCCCCGCATTGATGCAATTAATAACCTGTCTAGGTAATTAAGCATTGATATTACCCACAAAATTCCAACAACTATCCAGGCATAATTTTTTGTTGTCCTATTCATATTATTCAATTATTTTACAGCTTATAAATAGTTGCATTATCTATATTTTTCGATTTCATTAATACATTATTCTTCCCCGACCAATTGTCCTATTAACTTTTAAATTTCGGTCAAAAATGGTAATGTCTGCATCTTTGCCTTTCTCAAGACTCCCTTTGCGGTTATCGACACCAATAATTTTTGCAGGGGTTAAAGAAGACATCCGAATTGAATCAACCAAAGATAAGCCAACCTGTTTAATACCAGTCCTTACACAGACATCCATTGATGTTACACTACCGGCATAGGCAGAATTGTCGGGTAGCCTGGCAATTCCATTTTCGACTATAGCTTCAACATCTCCAAGAAAATACTTCCCGTCTGGCAAGCCTGCTGCAGACATCGCATCTGTAACAAAACAAACTCGGTCAACTCCTTTTACTTTTACAAGCAATTTCATTAATAAAGGGCCAACATGCCAACCATCACCAATTATCTCTGCAGTTACCCGGTCATCGTACAACAATGATTCTACAACACCAGCAACCCTTTTTAACCCATCGCGACGAAAATGCGACATATTACAAAAAAAGTGTGTCCCATGTGTTATACCGGCATTTATGGCTGCAATCATCTCCGGGTAAATTCCATCAGCATGACCGGCAGCAGCAATAATTCCTTTACTTTTTAAATCTCTTACTAACTGTGCAGCTCCTTCCAATTCAGGGGCCAATGTCATTTTTTTTAGCACATCGCTGAATTCTAGGAACTGTGCATAGTGTTCTGGTTTTGGCAGAGACAAGAATGCACGCGGGTGAGCACCACTTTGAATAGGACTGAGGTAAGGGCCTTCCATATGTACCCCCAATAATTCTGCACCATCGATATTACTATTTCGTATATATTCCCGAGCATGTTCAAGGACTTTTATAAAATCTTTGTCCCCACATGTTATGGCTGTAGCTAAATAGGAAGTCGTGCCATGTTTAACAAAAAAATCACCCATAACCGAAAAAGTGTCTGGCTCTATCTTTGTTACATCTGCACCCATTGCCCCATTTACATGAATGTCGATTAGCCCAGGGGAAATATATCCATTGTCGGCATCCACTAATCTGGCATTCACAGGTTCTTCCACCTCACCACATTTCCCAACATCTACTATTTTATCCCCACAAATGATTACAACACCGTCCTTAAGTTCTCGATCCGGAGTTATTACCGTACCGTTTTTAATGACCAAATAAGATTGATTATTCATGATTTTTTATTTATAAAAGGGACAATAAAAGTTGACGACTTTAAACGTCCGATTTTTTGCCCCAAAGATTTCCGACTTTCAATAAACTTCTTCAAGTCATCCACATATTCAAAATTCATTTGTTCAGCCTCTTCTTTTGTGATATTAGGAGAGTACAGGTATAACTTTGCTTTTCTCCTTACAACGTTATTATGAAGCACTTCGATAGCAGACATGGGATCTTTAATTTTGCCTACCTCAAGGGCTTTTACTACTTCAGGATTAGTTAGCCTACCAAAATTCAGCATCTCTTTACCATGTACAGGTGAAACACCATCAGGACAATTAGTAACCAACAGAATCCCACCACCTTTTTTAACAGCAAGGGCAGCAGAAAAAAGACCTTTATTTGCCTGGGTCATATCGGCATCATGGTCTCTGGTATCAGAAACTACCAGATCAACCAATTCCGGAACTTCTACAAAATAAGTTTTTTTGGCAATTTCAACCCCACGCCTATGCGCCTCAATATAGTGCCCACCAACAATTCCAACAGGCTTATCGTCAGCATTTAAAACTACATTTAGGATCGCAAACGGTTCGGCGGTTTGCGCAGCAAAAGACTCCATTAACTTCCTTGGAAGGGTATCGGTTACCCCAATAGCTTGCTTGGGATCAAGTGCCCCTAAAACATGCATATGATAAACCGTATCCTCACCGGCTATACCCGGTAAAAGCATTTTAGCACCACCGGAAAATCCGGCAGGCATATGAGGAACTATTGTTCCTATAGCAATCCTGATATCAGCTTCAATTGCATGTTTATTAACAAAAATAGGAGTTCCATCGTCAAAACTCCCTTTCTGTAATAAATGGGATTTATCGAAAAAATGGTGATCCATTGAACGGTAATTTTCAAAAACCTCATCAGACAAACGTACACGTTTCTCCTTTTCATTCATCAACCGGTGCGAACCGGATGCAAACATGAAAAAAATATTGTCTTTTTTAATGCCTTTTTTATCTAAGGCCGGCATTAGGAAAGAAAGAATTTCGGCTGTTGGCGTTGATCGGGTATAATCATCAACTATGATGCAAACAGTTGCTTCCTCATTAATAAATGGATCAAGTACGTTCAAAGCATCCCCCACTGCCATGTTAATGTCCGACCCGGTACATTCCTGCACTGATTCATCAGGCAAGCCAACATCAAAGGATAATGATTCTGGGTCAATTTCCGGGATTAATTTTGATTTTTTTAATTTCATTATAAAAAATTTACAAGTGCCTTTTCAGTAAATAATGAATAATATTTTTTGAATATATAGGAATATTTTTACTGAATGGGGCGTAATTTAAACTGCATCCCATTATCTATTTAGTGTTTATAACACTATTAAACTTTTTAAAAAATTTATTTTCATATTGTGTATTTAATTAGTATTCCACTTTAAATTCATAAACTACGTATGTCATAATGCCACAATTAAGATTATGATTTTCATGTTTTACCATATAATAGTTTTTGAGAGGCAATATTTACCAAACCAATAAACAAAGTTTGCATAAATAAGCTCAATACTATTTGTCTTTTTAGACCTCTAATAAGACTATTTCTTTTAAATAATAATCTAAAATCCCTTATTTATTTGCTTAAGCCTAAACTCTCGTGATCTTTTAAAATAATCATCTAACAATTCAATATCAAACTCCTTTATCATCTGGTCAACACTTATATTTTTATGTTCACTGGTAACTAAAACTGCTCCTAATTTCCCCGGGTCTGTTATTGTAACAGCATTCCCATATTTCTCTTTCATTGCCCGGAGTTTGCCCCAATTATAATCTAAATGTACAAGACGCGAATCAAGGTTTACAGTAGTCACCGCATAATGAAAATAATTGGTACTGGATGCAATGACTTTACCCAGAGGATTGCGTATCTCAGAAGGAATATTTTCAAATCCCATAGAACTCACAAAAAAAGACCTGCATGAATATGCCCAGTTACTTTGTACAAGACCTCCATGATACATCGAAGGAAACACAATAATGTCAGGTTTATCTTTTTCATATTTCTGCCGTAATTCATCAAAATTTAGGTCAAAACAAATAGCACATGCCAAACGTCCAAAATCACACTGAATAATAAGCGCTTCATTACCGGCTTTTATCCCAGTCTCCATCTCACCGATTGTAGGGAAATTTTTATTGTAAATACCTGCTGTTTTTCCTTCCCGATCCAAAACCACGCAAGAATTTCGCCAAATGCCACCTTCTTCTTCTCTTTTTGTTCCAAAAGCGATATAGCAATTATTAGTTTTAGCAACCGATGCAAAATAATCCCAAACTTGATTTTTTCGTACTTTAAAGTAGTTAAATTGCTCATCCATAGATATTCCATGTGGCCTATCACAAACCTCCGGTAAAACAATCAGATCTGGTTTATAAGCAAGAACTTTCTTAATATTATCACGCCAAAATTCAATCATTTTATCCACCATTTTTTGTGACTCCTGACCATTCCTAAAATAAGGTGTTTCAACACCTATGCTAGCAATGGTTACTTTATTACTTGCATTTGAATTAAAAAACGCAAATAATAGCAAAACAACAATTAGATAAATATTTTGTATGTTTTTCATTTTAAATTAAATTAATTATCAAATTAGTAATTCAAATTTCCTAATTTTCTGTTATTCAAATTGTTATATTTTAAAATTTTGTACATAAATTACGTTAAATTATAGATATATAATAAAATACAGCATTACTGGCATGTCACACAATTAGGTTTTGCTTAAAAGTAGGGGAAATAAATTTCATTATCTCTTCTTCTCTGTGGCTGTCATGGATTATCTCTTCGATTAGTTCCATACAATCAATTTTTAATATCTTTCCTATTCCGTTAATAATCTCAACAAACATCCTCTTCAAATAAGTGGATATGTTTTCCTCTTCTGTCTGCGAATTCAACAAATCAAAGAGACATCCTACATTATTACCGTAATGCATCTTTTTATAATGTAGCAGCAGAATGTACTGCATCATTGATACAGTATTGGCTTCAATTTGCGAATCAAAATTATTACACTAACATTTTCCAAGTTGCAAGTATTGTTTCATTTTTTTGAAGAAAACCTAAATTGAGACCATCTGATTTGATACGTCTCAAAAAGTTTGTTAAAACTTATATTAATATTATTGGTAATAATAGCCCTCCATTAACCACCTGATGTCAAGTTTACAAAAAATATATTTAGCTTCGGTTATCATACATTACAGGAACCTTTATATAGCTGATATTATACTTACGGCCTTTCCTCTGTATTTTTTTCGCAATTCCTGAGCATTAATTTCCTTCTCGCTTAAACAATCCAGATATAAAATTTTTCCCATCTTTATCATTGCTATAAGTTTGATTGTTTTCTCGAAAACAAATCGAGTTAACTTCATCTTTTTAAAAAGTTTTGATTGTTTTTCCTTGGAAAAGAAACCTTTTTCCCTGATCATTAATATTTTAACTTCTTATCCTTTGTAAGATTGGATGTCATTCCTTTTCTGAGGGAGTTTAGTATTTTTCTCTTTCCCAGATGTTTTTCTTTATGTTCCTGATAAGCAGCTTCAGCCTTCCGTCTTGCACTGTTACGTCTCTCACGAATAGTATAAAGTCCCTTACCTCGCTTGCGATGCAAAGAAAAATCAACAGGAATAAAATTATTTCCATCCCAGTAACCACATACCAAAATCTTATAACCAAAAAGAAAATTACTGGTAACATGATCATGCATCTTACTGGCACCTTCTATTCTTTTACCGGTTTTTCTCAATGGGCTGTGCTCTGGTTTTATCTTCACAACCAGATATTTGTTTCGATAATTTTAGGTATCATTTAGCAAATAGATATAAAATTATGCGCCAATTAATATTCTCGTTGCCCAGCAAATCATAATATGGATTCTTGCTGTCATCACTACCTGTTTGCTTACCTATCTGTTTGGAAAAATAGCTATGAATGTTCTTTCTACGGTAGAATATCATGACTACAAGAGTCGTTAGAATTAAGCTAACTTTTTTGCCTTTTTGCTTGATTGATTCAAACTGACCAAATATACACTGTATTTCAAAGAACTTTAATGTGTCTTACAGACACATGCCTGTATCACTGTCATTATCTATGAATTTTTGAAATTCACCTATTTTTTCCGTAACTTTTGATTGTTGTATATCATGTTTGCATTATAACTAATTCAATAATAGCCTTTTAGCCTTAGATATGCAACTTTTTTTAACTTAATTACATCATGTTCAATATTTTATTCGTCTTTAATTTGATGTTGTTCATTCATATATTTTTGTCTTTTAATTGTCAGGGAAAAATCAAACCAAATATAAAACAGTATATCCCCAAGCTCGACCGATACCGAATGTCTTAACCCAAATGGGATATGTAGTACAATATTTCAGTCAATAAAATTTCCATACTAAATTTTTATGCGATTTAGTTGTTGTACAGAAATTTGATTCTCTACGAAATATTAGTACTTTATATCCCATTTCTAATTTTAATCTAAAAATTTTTAATTTTTAGATTTTTGAAAGCCTCAATTACCTGAGATTCTGACATATTTGTACACTCCAAATAACGACGGCTTCCCGCAGGAATAAGAATATTACCTTCTTTTGTTTTAACTTTTAACGGTTTCCTGTCAAGTGAGTTGAAAAGCCGAATATTCTCTTCTCTTATGGGTATTATCAACTGCCCTTCCCCTAGAGTATCCCAATAGACAACATATATTTTACCCTCACGCTTAAAATGAAAAGCACGTATCTCTTTAATTTGTGGTAGTGGTATCTGAAAATAAGGCCTCAACTCAAATTCTCCATTTTCATCAATAAGAAGAATATGCTCTTGATCAGGATTTCGTAATTCAGCCTTTTGTTCTTCTGTAAGCCAATTTTCCTTTCTAACTGTTTCCCACCGCCTGAAAACTTCAAATATATCCTCACTTCGTGGATTGGATTCGGTCCAAGAAAGTTCTGTCCATAATGAGGTGCCAGTATCCCAGCCTGCAGCTCTGCTGGTTGAAAATTCAATCATATCTGGCTGCATGCCAATAGCATCGCCATCACGATACCCCGCCGGATAGTTAGCAACCCAGCCAAAATCTCCTTTAGAAAAATCATCCTTTAACATCAACGCTTCCCGCATTGGATAATTTCGGGTAACATCTTTCAGCCTTTCAGGAGAATATTCTTGTAGGTCAAAAGCATTAGCCCTATCTATCATATGCCAACTGAAATGAGTATGTACAGCAGATTCGGTAAATATTGGAGGGGTTTTAAATTGATCAAGAACAACCTTTTGAGAATGAGGAATATTATACCAAAATGGTGGGTTTACATCTTCAGCCCCATCCAAATAGATAAATTGGAACCCAGCTTGATTATATATATCGCCTATCCGTTCTGCAACCTCTTGTTGTATACTCGTCTGTTGATCAAATCGGATCCATCTATCCCAAGTATCTACATCTAGTAATCCAAGCTTGAATCCCTTCTCCCTAGCATAAACTTTTGTCTGTAAATATCCACGATTGCAACCGGTAAACTGATAGGGCCGCTCGTTGGTATAATCCTGATAGGTTATCAGCTCCTTACCAATTTTTAATATACGTCTTCCCTCTTTCATGGTACATGTCCTAGGATTTTCCTCAACCGTAATAATAGATGAAGACTCTGAAATCGGTTCCGCAAGGGTAAAAATTTTTCTCAATCCCAAACGATGATCAGGTACACCAGTTACATAAACATCCTTTTTATCGGATTTGGTATAATATAAGTGAACACCGGCAATTATTCCTGCATTATTGATTTTATCCACAACTTCTTTTAAATCTTTTATCCCATTGCTATATGCTGGAAGCCAAGTGAAAGAAGCTGGCATTGCAAATGAGTTGGAAGAAATCATAAAAAGTTTAAACCCTCCTTTCCGAGCATATTTTATATGTTGATCAACATTGTCAGGAGTAATATCTGTTGCCCAATAGTAGGACAACCTGCTTTCCTTGCTACGTCGATTTTTTACACCAGGAGCCAGATTAAAATCGTTTTCCAATTGTTCTATATGGTTCAATAAATTTTTTGTCTCTGTAACAATCAGTGCAGCACCCACTCCCAAGGTTTTTATATCATCCACAGCGCAAGCCTCCATAATTCGGTAACCAGATCGTTTTTCGGAACTAATTTTACAATACTGATCGGTACCTAGTACATTCACTGCAACATTTTTATCGTACATTACATTAAGCCACTCTCCAAAATGATCACGCTCCCGAACAGGAAGGCGAAAAAAAAACAATTCATCCAGAGGCTTCATCAATCTTTGAGAAAGCTGTGTCCCTCCATTTTCAATATTACTAACGTTTAATCCAATATAACTATCAGTAATTTTTAATTGAAGAGTTACAACATCAGGTATGCCATCAAATGTAACTATTAACTTGTCTCCATTTCTCTGCACTTTTTTAGCATATGAAAATCTTGGATTATAGGGATATAACAATGTTTCTGGACCTGGTAAAGAGTTATATTGTTTAACTGCAAATACGCTAACATTTTCTTCTAAATTCAAACACTCCTGTCCGGTTGCTTTATAAATAAGGCTTTTTGCATAACCATTTTCACTTATAATTAACCGCATTTCACCATTTTCAATTATTATTGTTTTGTCATCATATACATCTCCTTTGCATGATGCGTATGAGACAATTAAAATAATTAATATTTTGCTCCAAAATTTAAAATTTAAAAATTTTACCATTTTTTTTAATTGTTTCTATTACATAAAATGCATTTGATTCGTCCACTAATTGACAAAGCAAATAACATGTATAACTTATTTTTGTGACGAATTGTTTAAATATTAATCCTCTTTTTATAATATAAAAATCTAGAATTAAGATAAAAGATTAGAGTTTGACCCCACTCACTATCACCAAGAACGTGAGCGGGATCAAAATTGAGTATGTAGTAATGCCTCTTCAATTTTTATACTCTTATATAAAAAAAACAATCCAAGTTTTTAAAGGTCATTAATGAAATAAATCAATCCCATCCTGGATTCTGTATCAAATTTGAATTCAAGTTAAGTTCTATTGTAGGTATTGGTGACAGATAATCACGATTAGGATTAAAATTATATCCAGCAGGCAAAGATTTTTGATGAGGATCAATATATCCATTTTCATCCAGATATATATCTACTCCAACTTTCATTTCATTATACAAATCCACATCGAATTTTATACCACGAGGCCTTCTCCCATTCATTTTATCGGCAACACCCCAACGCATAATATCATTAATTCTAAAATTTTCCTGACTATTCTCCAATGCAAATTCAACTCGGCGTTCTCTGCGAATCTCATTTATTAAAGGGGATAAATCAGGATATAACCAATTCGGATCTTCTGCTATATTATCAATAATTAAATGTGGCATATTCACACGATCTCTGAGCTTATTTATAGTCATATCTATATCATTTTGAGAAATACTTCCTAATTCTGCTTTAGCCTCAGCATAATTAAGTAATACTTCTGCAAAACGATAGATGACATATCCTACCTCACTTCTAGTATCTTCAGAAGTCAAAAATAGTCCTTTATCTGGTTGTGCACCTTTCTTTTGTTGATACCCCCCAACACATGTTAAACCACTTTCATCTGCAATAAAAGGAGCTTTTATCCACTTTAGTATTGTATCAGCTCCTAATATTTGAATTGGCTCTCCAGTTCCCCATACAGTTTGTACCAATCTTTGATCCCGATTAGCTTTAACATCCACCATGGTATTGTCTCCTTTATAAAGTGGAGAAATGGCAATAGGCAAGCCATCAGAGCACAGATAATCTTCTACCAAATTTTTCGTAAGTCCCCCTCCATTACCATAAATTGTTAATGCTCGTTGATGAAGATGCGACAATCCTAAATCATCATCGTATTTTATCCACAAAAGAACTTCCGGATTACTTGAATAATCAATCTGATTGAATAAATTAAAATAATCATTTTTATAATCACCTGTCTTATAAAGATGGTAGTCTGAATTTATTACTTCCATTGCTGAAGATGCAGCCATAGTAAGGTATTCCTTAGTCTTTGGATTGGATACACCAAAGACTGTTCCATTATGGTATTTCTCCCAGGTTCCTTCATATAAGCATACTTTAGATTTAAATAACTGAGCAACTTCTTTATTTACACGCGTACCCCCCTCAACAGAACCTGAATTCATATATTCAATGGCTTTGTCCAAATCCTTAATAACAAAATCTATCACCTCTTGCCTTGGATTTCTTGGAGCAAACAATTCCTCGGAATCCATGTTTAAAGTCTTTTCATATATAGGAAAATCTCCGAAAGTTTGTACAAACTTAAAATAATGGTAAGCCCTGAAGTAATAAGCCTCACCAACATATTGTTTGTATTCATCAAAAGAGCCTTCAATCTTTTGGTAATTTTCTAAAAAATAGTTTACCTTCCGTATATTACTAAAGTCCCATCCTCCTCCTGAGGATGGAATGAGCCTTGTTCCTGCAAAAAGATTACTATATTGAACTCTTTCAAAATCATCACTTTCGGCTACACCCCACAATCCATTACCAAATATACCAGAGCTTTCGTAGGCAAGATAGAATGAATTTGCATAAAGTTCTGCATCTGCGGGAGTATTCCAATATTGGAATTCAGATATATTATCTAAAGGTAATTGATCTAAAAAATCTCTAGTGCATGAAGATAACATGAAGAATCCCCCGAGAAGCAAACCAACTATATATTTATAAATTATTTTCGTTTTCATAATCAATTGATTTTTTTTTAAAATGTAACACTTATACCACATGTGTAAAATTTTTGCATAGGATAAATATATGTACCAACACCTCCATGCAATGCTCCTTTACTAAGGAGTTCCGGATCAAATATTTTAATTAGATGAGAAAATGTTAGTAAATTGGAACCTGAGATATAGGCTCGGACTCTCTTTAAACCAATTTTTTTAGTAAAATGACTAGGGATTGTATAACCTAATTGTATATCTTTAAGCCTTATATATGAAGCATCCTGCATATACTTCGTCTGGTACTGTTTGTTTTTTACATCTTCATTATAAGTCATATAAGGCCTTGGGAAATATGCATCTGTACCTCCACCAAAATCCGCTCCTTCAGGTGTCCAATAATCCATATGTGGCTTACAATAAGTATCAAAATCATTCATACCTTTCCATCCATAAAAGGAATCCCAAAAATTTGTTGCAAAAACCATGTCCCTTTTAGCGACACCCTGCCAAAACATTCTGCAATCAATATTTTTATAATTCACATTCAAAGTAATTCCAAATTGATAACGTGGCATATCATTACCAATAATTTTCAAATCGCCATGATCCTCTTTAGTTAAATTACCCTTGTCGATTTTTCCATCATTGTTCAAATCTTTATACTTAATATCACCCGCCTGCCATCTACCGGTATAAATTTCGCTTTGATCAGCATGACCTTGAACGTCTGATGCATCTTGAAAATATCCTACAGTTTCATAACCCCATATTTCCCCAACATCTTTTCCTTTATACCATCCTGTCATATTTTCAGAATAATCTTTCAAATTTATGCCACCAAGAGATCCTTTAGGATTCCAATATTTGGTAACTTCAGATTTCGAATCACCTAAATTAAATTTAACATTGTAACTCAGGTCATCGGTAATTATATCCTTCCATGAAACTTCTAATTCAAATCCTTTAGTTTCTAATTCAGCATTATTCATAACTGTAGTTGACGTTCCTAAAGCTGCCGGCAATTGTTCGGAAGGACCAAACATATTCGTAGTTTTTCTATTGTAGACATCAAAATTCAAGTTAAGACGAGAATTAAAAAAACCAACATCAATTCCTGCATTGAGTGTATTTGCAGTTTCCCATGTTAAATCCGGACTTACTAAAGAAGGCATACTACTATAATTCGGACGGGAATTTCCAATAATAAAAGGTAAATTTTCTGAAATAGGTATAATGGGAAGGTAAAGATATTGCGATACATCTTGATTTCCAAGAGAGCCATAAGATATCCTGAATTTTAATGAATTAATCGAAGTAATATCTTCAATAGAATTCCAAAAAGGCTCATTTGAAACATTATAAGCCAATGACCCAGAGGGGAAAAGCCCCCACTTTGTACTTGATTTTGCAAAACGCGAAGAACCATCATAACGGGCATCAAACTCTAAAAGATATTTTTCTTTAAAATTATAGGTAATCCTTGAGAAGAACCCTTGTGTTGACCAATGACTCCAGCTATTGTCTAAAAACATTTCACCTGTAGCAGTACTGAGTGAAGGTACTTCAGCACTAATTACGCCCATCCTTTCTATTCCCATACTCCTTAATTCATTATATTCTTCCTCATATCCTATCATACCAAAAAAATTATGAGCACCTATAGACTTTTCATAAGAAGAATAAATATTAAAAATATGAGAGTTATTATTACTATAAGCTTCTATAAAAGACGGATTTTGATAACGCCAAGCATAAGATCCGCCACCAATCAAAGGATGATAAACTGTTGATTTATTTTTAGTTGTTCTATTTCCATGATAGTTCCAGATATAATTAATACTGGTCTTCCAGTCCTTAATTGGTTCAAGTTCTGTACCAATTTTCAACCATAAATCATCAGGCGTTAAAATTTCCCTTCCCGATTGTTGATCCTCAAGCACAAAGTCCGCTATTACTTGACCATCAGGCGCATATAGTGGATTAAAAGGAGGGGTAAGCATTACAAAACCCCATTGGTGTTGTCTATCTTCATTTTTTGGTGCTATTTTTCTAGATAATTTACTATGTGTATATTGTATATTTAAATTAACAGTAATCCATTTATTTACATCTACACTCACGTTAGATAATAAACTATATTTATTATTTTTTTCAGGATTCCATGTTTCTAATCCTTTCTCATAAAAATAATTTGCCGCTGCATAAAATCTAACGTTTTCTGTCTCCCCACTAAAACTAATATTATGCTTCGTCCGGGGCCTCCAATTATCCCACATGACTTTTGGCCAATTAACATTTCCATTACCACCTGAACCTAAATTCCATCCCCATTTGGTAGGGTCATTGGGGTTCGGAATAGTTGAATCGTCTAGATCTCCATTGTAATAATCAATGATGCGATTCATGTGTTCCTCGGATATGCCAGGCATACCCGAATTACTGGCAGCAAAATTATATTCATTAGCAGCATTCACCGAACTTGTATAGTCAGGAATTATTGTTGGATGCTGCAAAGAAAAGGAAGAATTGTATTGTATATTTATATCTTTCCCCTTACCTGATTTTGTCGTAATAAGAATTACTCCATAAGCAGCTCGTGCACCATATATTGCGGCTGATGCTGCATCCTTCAAAACAGAAACACTTTGTATATTATCAGGATCCACATTACTAAGATCCATTGGCATCCCATCAACTAACACATAAGGTGTACCGCCATTCCCAGTCAATGTACCAACTCCCCTTATGTTTATTTCTTTTTGTGCTCCAGGTTCACCACCCAGGGATCCAGTCGTAATATTTAGGTTAGCAGCCGTTCCTTGCAATGCTTCTTCCAGATTTACTAAAGACCTATTCTCTAATTGTTTATTGTCAACAGTAGCTATTGAACCTGTTAAATTAACTTTTTTTTGAGTACCATACCCAATTGCCACAACTTCTTCAATACCAATAGCTTCTTCCTGCATCACTACATTAATTGCAGTTTTTTCGGACACTACTATCTCCTGCGTTTTCATGCCTACAAAAGAAAATAACAATGTTGCATTTGATGGAACAGCAAACGAATAATTGCCATTCACATCAGTAACTATTCCTGTGGTTGTTCCTTTTATAACAACTGTTACTCCTGGTAATGGAGCTCCGGAAGAGTCAGTTACCTTACCTGATACATTTTTTGGTTGTTGTATTATATTAGTAACAGTTTCATTTGTACCTTTTTTTTGAATAAGGACGTAGTGATCATAAATTTTGTACTCCATTCCCTTGTCTTTTAACAAACGATCAAGGATTTCCGAAACAGTAGCATGATCAAC
>Ga0172377_10003266_pt1 | contig 16625 bp, 13 predicted proteins | sample Pumphouse3metaG_FD_119749 | JGI IMG/M metagenome (GOLD analysis project Ga0172377, IMG submission 119749) | Leachate microbial communities from a municipal landfill in Southern Ontario, Canada - Pumphouse #3 metaG | ecosystem: Engineered > Solid waste > Landfill > Unclassified | place: Canada...
GGCGATGAAGAGAGAAAGAACCTTTTAGAAACTTTTGAAAGCGGAAAATGGTGGTATGGAGAAAGAGTAAAAGAGTTTGAAAAAAAATTTGCCGCCTTTCAGAATGCCAAGTATGGAGTTACTTGTACCAATGGCACCGCAGCTCTTGAGATGGCGCTTCTTGCCTGCGGCATTGGCGATGGCGATGAAGTAATTGTGCCTCCCTATAGCTTTGTCGCTACCGCGAGCGCGGTTTTGAAAGTAAATGCCATTCCGATTTTTGCAGATATTGAACTTGATTCGTGCAACCTTGATCCAATAGACGCAGAAGCAAAAATTTCAAAGAAAACAAAGGCGATTGTGCCGGTTCATTGCGCAGGATTTCCAGTGGATATGGATCGTTTTTTATCCCTTGCAGAACAATATCGCCTGCACATTATTGAGGATGCCTGCCATAGTTGGGGAAGCCAATGGAACAGTAAAGGTACCGGCGCGCTTGGAACCTGCGGAGTTTTCAGTTTTCAGGTAAGTAAAAATATCACCGCGGGAGAAGGCGGTATCCTTCTTTCCGATTATGAAGAAATTGCCGATACCGCAAGAAGTTATTCAAACTGTGGAAGAGGAAAGGATACCCCTTGGTATGAACATTATCTTTTGGGAAGCAATCTTCGTATGACAGAACTTCAGGCCGCTATTTTATTAGGGCAGTTAACCCGGTTAGAAGAACAGACCCTGAAAAGAGAAGAAAATGCCGCATACCTTAACCAGCAACTGCAGAATATTCCCGGAATCTCTTTAATGAAGAATGATGCAAGAGTTACCCGTCGGGGATACCATATGTATATCTTTAGATTTGTGCGGGAAATGTGGGAAGGTATAGACCGAAACCGTTTCATTGAGGCATTAAATGCAGAAGGAATTCCAATTACTCCGGGATATCCTGTGCCGCTTTACAAAAATCCGCTCTTTCAAAAACCCGGAAGATCCGGTATAGATTATCGTGAAGTCCATTGTGCAAAGACAGAACAGATATGCGAAGAGGCCTGCTGGATTCCCCATACCGCTCTTTTGGCAGAAAAATCCGATATGGATGACATTGTGGCCGCTCTTACGAAAGTGTGGGCTGAACGGAAAACATTTGTGAACAGCTAATTTATTCGTTGGATACAGTAGAGAATCTCTTACTCCGCCTCTTGGCGTTAACCTTGCCGGGGATGGTTTTTATTTGAACCGAAAAGCGAAATTCGTGCGCGACGATCTCCACGCGAAAAGAATCTTCCTGCGCAGAAACAACGACGGTCTCATGCTATTCTGTTAAGGATTTGTTAGCTTTATTACAACACTTAAAATCTCAGAAAAAAAACGAACTTCCGTTAAAGAGTATCAATCGCTATATTCAAGAAGAATAATCATCACGAAAAAACAGGAATGAATGCCACAAAATATACACCGAGAATATTGCTCCGTGGAGTCCGCAATTTTTTTCAAAGATAGAATATATATTTTCGACTATCCGACCAGAAAAAAATATGCGCAGAATCTTATCTCCATCATGATAATACAGAATATACGGAAATTATCTATAGTGTGATAATCGCACATTGCCGCAGAACAGGAATCGTAAAACGGAATCCCTGTTGCTCCTTTTCCTTCATTAAAGTTACGGGCAAAACCTCGGGGTCCTGCCCAGGCTGCCAAAGTGTAACCTTTTCCGGCGGAGCAGAAAAAACAGAAACCGTAAGCGCGGGAACATCCTTGTTTTTATGGTTTAAGAAATAGATCGTCCGTTCATTCTTTCCCGCCTCTTTTTCTCTTAAAGCAATTTCAACCGTCGCAGGAGCCTCAATAGAAAGAAATCTCTCTTTATCCAATGTGTTTTCGACTAAAGCACCAAGGAGGTTCACACCACCCGCCTGCTCATCTGGTATCGGTTCTAAACAATCGGTCACTTCTCCGTTGAACAAAAGGAGATCACTGGGTGCTACATAAATAAATCTTCCTTTTCCGTATTGACGCAGGATTGCCGCCACAGAATCGTCTTCATAGACTGCGAGCACTATCGTGTCCTTGTCGGGCAATACAGCTCTGAAAGAAGGTTCTGGAAGTTTTTCTGGAAACTTCAGATCGTATCCGGTATATTTCATCTGCACGCATTTTTCTTTAAGCCAATCAGAGTGTCGTTCAGCCTGACGTCGAAAAAGTTTTGTCGCGTTTCCATCCGTAGAAATTGTAGAGACACCGCTTTTCTTCGTTAAGACTGAGTCCACAATTTTCACTAAGGAACGACGAGGAATTTCAATAGTTTTCACGCCAAAGAGAGAAGAGAGAAGCGGTTGTTTGCGCGATACTCCGTTTTCATCGTATAAGAAGCTTTCTCCGGTAGCAATCAGAGTTCCGCCTTCCTCAACATACTTACGGAAACAATCTGCCTCGTACTCACTAACACATCCTGCATCTGGAACCACCATGACCTTATATTTTTGCAGTTTCATTAAAAGATCCTTTTCTTCGTTAAAGGCCATTGAAACGATGCCCACTGGAATATGCAGATACGAAAGGGCGTAATAAGTATGTTCGGTCTGAAATGATGTACCGTACAGTCCGGTCATTCTACTCCAGGGACCCCACATATCCTTCATCCTAAAGGTGTTTTCAGAAAAATAGACTCCCACCTGACTAATAGTTCGGGTATTCTCCCATAGGTCCCGATGCGCTTTAACGAATTGAAGGCTCTCACCCAATGCCTCTAATTCAGCGGTTCGATCTAAAGTACGAGCACATACTACAAACGCCGGAAACCGCGAAGCACCGTGCATCAGATATGCAAAAGTTTCTCTGCGAATATCATCTTCCTCAAGCGGCATATATCCCTCCGCCGGCCAACCACTGTCTTTGATCGCATCATAATATTGCACCACTCCTCCAAGAGGCCTGTTGCCAAGAGTACTCTGAAGCCATCTGATGAGAAATCCCGACCACTGAAGGGGCCTTCGAAATGCCTGAAAATAGGGATCTGTCAATACCACACAATCACGAGGAAGATCTCTAAAAAGTTCCATATCAATTCCCATATGAGATCCCGACTCATAATAGACGGGAGAGAAATTCACCTGAATCTCCTTGGAAGGAAAAACCTTCATATAGGTATTGATAATATTCACCATTCTTTCCGCGAAGATCCGTTGCCGCCACCATACGGTCTTTCTCCAACTGTCTGGATTTTGATCCCGCTTTTCACTCAGCGTCGGCCATTCACCGAATCTCGCGCGGTAAGATGCTCGCAACCCTTGATCGTTTTCAAGTTCTGGAAGACGTTCTTTTTCCCAGTCACCAAATCCCCAACTTGGTTCATCGAACAGAAACCCATCTATTTTTTCCAAATTTTTTTGACCAAGTAAGGCGATCTCTGTACGATAAGAATCTTCTTCTATCTTTTTTTTCTCTTTATCCCACCATTGACGCCACGATATCTGAAATGCAACTACCTTAAGTCCTGCTTCCTTGTAAAGAGCCCAGTTTTTTTCCTTCAAATTTCGAATCGGTATCTGCACTTCATCAATTTCGTACTTTTTGCAGAAATCAACAATTTTCGAAACAACCTCGTCGTTGTGATAGATCATAACCGAGGTAATCGTTGGACGCACTGAAGCAGATGAATCGTGTAGGGTAATATTTTCTGTAAAAACTCTGTAATGAGGCACAAAGGCTGAAACTTCTATTTTTCCCCGAGGAGCCGCTACCTGTATCCGATATGTTCCGTCTTTTCCTTTTCCATCTGTTCCATCTCCGATCAGAACTGTTTCTTTCCCATCCGACGTAACAACGATTCTCGCTTTCTCCGCTGGTTGATTTAAGTAAGGAGCCACCGCTGTAGACAACTCTTTCCCATATTCGTTCCACGTATAGGGGCTGTCCCACGGTCCTCGTATCGGATTCAGATAACTCCAAATAAGAATTCCATCCACATCTCGGGCAAAAGCCTCTTTCACCGCAATAATAATGTCCCCGGATTTCAAAGGCTTGGAGTTATCACCGCAATCATATCCCTGTAACCAATAGTAACAGGAGATATTCTTTTTCTTCGCCGCACCAACGAATCTCTGAGCGACACGTCTATCGCCCACCACGTTAGCCGGTTTATTTCCCACTGCCCAGTATATTGCAGTTTGAATACCGTCAAGATCATCCAAATTCAAAACACCGTTCCAAAAATCTAGCCCATAAAAAGGCGCAATATCGGTAATCGTAGTAACCTGACACGAAAGATAAGGAAAAGATTTCCTGAACGACTGAAAAATATCTCCTATCCGCTCGGTAACCGGCTCACAATAAAATTGAGCCATCTTCTTCCAGATTTCTTCTTCACCTTTCTTAATAAACGTTGCTTTTGGCACCCCCGCAGACCAAACCACTGGGATTGAAGAACCCAAGCCTTTCTTTACAGCGGGAAGAGGCATTTCAATACCATACCGTTCTTTGAATGTTTTTTGGCAGTGCGCACAATAACAAAATTCGCCCCTGGGCTGACCAGGCTCGTTAATAATAAGACCATCAAGAGAAATCCCCTGTTCCTTCATCTTTCCACCTGCCTCAATCATCGCCTTAATAGCCGCGGCGCGCACAGAAGGATTTCTAAAACAGAGGCGTTTCAGGGTACTGCCCTGCCAGTCAACTTTGTAGATTTCTTTTGAATCCTTTGAGAGATAATCATCATATGAAACAGGACTTAATCCAACGAGCCAAAAAAGAAGCAGGTCATGTTCATGAATCGCAGCAACGACCCTTCTGGTTTCTTCCATTTCTTTTTCGCCCTTCCAAAAAGGCGGAAGAGAAAGGGATACAGTGTTGATATGCTGTTGTTCAAGGTTCTCCAATGCATCCGGTGTTACCTGAGCTGAACTCATCTGCATACCAGTAATCGGCTCACGGCACAACCGAACAATCAATTCGTATGTGTCCTGGGCAACGTTCACACACTGAACCTCACCCTTCAACACTCCTTTTGTTACCCTAACATCCCATTTTTCAGCGCCAGCAACACAAATAAGTGCGCAGAAAAAAAAGAATATCCCTGTGCCAAACATCGTTCTTTTCATGCATCCTCCCTGTTCCTTTATTTCCTGCGAATATAACGTCAAGCAAGAAAAAAAAGATAGGTATTAGCTGTTGGAAGAACTCTTTTCATACACAAAGGGAATAGTAAAATTCTGCCACTCACCTTTTTCATTCTTTACCTGAATCATCAACCGGTACTCTATTCGGCGGAGTTCATAAGTATCAAGGTCCAACGGACCAAGATAAACAACAGCGTCTGTTCCTCCACTGACTTTACCCGTTACAGTGCCCGTAGGTCCGGAAATAAATATTTTACATCCTTCTAGTGCGACCTTTTCTGATAAATGCACCTCAAAAATAACTGGAAGATCGTTTAGAATCTGACCATTTTTTAATTCAACGGGATAAAATGTGGTGAAATTAAGATCACAATTAGCTCGCCTCTGCCCGTTTACAACATAATCTCCCTTTGGATAAGGATCTCCCCGGTATTGATACCAGAAATAGTAACAACGTTCTGGTGCCATTGGAGAGGAAAATTCGAAATAGTACGGCTTCCCTGCTTCGACCTTTCCATTTACGAGAAAATAGTAGCGTTCAGCGAAGGCGGGCTTCTGTTGGTCTGTGGTGAAAACAATCGGAAGGCTCTTCTTGGTAGAATTATAGTTTTCCTTGCATTCCCAGAGTCGTATTTCAAGATGTGCGTCGCCTTTGAATGTGCCGGGAAGAGTGAGTTGCCTGTAAATAATAGCTCTAAGGTAACTGACAAAATTCTTTGAAGGTATAAATGTTTGGCCAATGTTTGTTTCCCCATAGATCCATTTTGGATCGTTGGAAACCTTGTTCTCCTGGTCCTTACAATGCACTATAACTTTTTCAAGCGTAACTTCTGCGACCAATAATCGTGCCGCGCACAATATCAATACTATTAGAGTAAAAAAGAGTCTTTTCCTCATGGCGTTTCTCCTTTCCGAAAATATATCGGTAACACTCCCGGGTTCATAGATCAAGTTTCCATAAACGGCAGCGGGAAACTACCAGTTCTCCTTAATCGTTTGATCAATCACATAGTAGCGCGCACCAAGATCTCCTAACTTACTCGCGTTGACCGCCTCTACATGTCCATCCGCGAAGACCGCATTCGCGGTTCCTGTGTGACGAAGATCAAAAAATCTCTGCGTGGCAATCCAGCCATAAATGTGGTAGCACTGAACCAGTGTGGAAACATTTCCTATAGAGTCTGCCAGCACAAGGCGTTTCGACGAATCCTTAACTTGGACTGGTCCATACCTAGATTCGACTCTCCACAGGTTTTGGCGGTTACCTAAATCATATAGCCACATACCATAAGTCGCGGAAAAGCTGCCGGAAAATGTTCGCGGCCGTGCAGAAGGACAGACAAGACTATTTTGATTCTTCAGATAATTATTGTCGTAAAGAACCTGTCCCCAAGTCTTATTGCCATCATCTCCGTACGGTTTCGGCACCCAACCATTGTAATCATCGGCATATATAAGTAGCGCCAATCCGCACTGTTTCAGATTGGTCATACAGAGTGCCTGGCGCGCTTTCTCCCTGGCTCTGCTCAACGCTGGTAGCAACATTGCGGCAAGTATTGCAATGATAGCAATCACCACTAAAAGTTCAATCAATGTAAACGCACTCCGACAGGTCAAAACTCCACGCACCGTACGACATAGTCCGCGTCCTTTTGCATTCATCGGTATCCTCCCTGTTAAATCGTGATCCGCCGCTTTTCTGCCACGGTTGATTTTCTCACCTTGAGTTCAACGGGCAGAACCACCCTTTCTTCGGTGGTCCGTCCATCCATCCGCTCAAAAAGCATTTCCATGCTTTTTCCTCCCATCTGCGCAATAGGATGAGCGACTGTCGTAAGATCCACTCCCCATTGAGAGGAAATGTCAATATTGTCGTATCCGCACAGTCCTACACGATCGGGAATCTGTATACTCTCTTCTCGCAATCCTTTCAACATACCAATAGCGAGAGAATCTCCTATGAAAAAAAGCGCCGTGCGTTCTTCAAGCATAGGAAGGATTTTCTTTGTCGCGAAATAGCCATCCTGGCGATATCCATTGAGTGGATCAAGGTTCGTAGTCTCTATCATCCATTCTTTTCTAAAGGGTATGTTGGCTTCGGAAAGGGCGTTCTGGTATCCTAAAAACCTGTCATGAATTTCGCTCCGCTTCAAAAACCCCTTGACCGAAAGAAAGAGAATCTTCGTGTACCCTTTTTCAATCAGATGTCGCGTGGCGAGATACCCACCCTGAACATCGTCAGGTACCACGCAGGGAATACCTGTTACTTTTTCGGGGACAGGTGTTGAAGCAACAAAAACACAGTTAACCTCTTTTTCTAAGATAATCTTCATTCCCGGAGATGCTTTTCCACCGCAATAGACCGGGCACACAAGAAAACCATCTACATCTTTAATGAGTTTTTTTATATAAGAGGCTTCCTTCTCGGGATTCCCTTCGCTATTACAAAGAACAATATGACAGGCGTTTGCGTGTGCCCTATCCTCAAGCACTCGGACGATCTTGGAGTAATAGGGGTTGTCGCAATGAAAGACAATAACCGCGATCCTGTTCTTCCGCCGTTTTTCTCTTGACTGAAGAAAAGTTCCTTTCCCCTGATGACGAACGAGCACCCCTTCGTTTACCAGCTCTGTAAGGGTTTTAATGACCGTATGCTTACTTACCTGAAACTCAGCGGATAATTCATTTTCAGAAGGCATCTTTCCACCCTCGGGATACTCGCCGAAACGTATCCTCCGAATGATAATCTCTTTCAACTGTTTGTACTTTGGCACAGACTCTAATAATTCCGGTTTCTTTTTCATGATAGGGTTCCTTTCCGTTATACTCTTTTGAACATACAACTTAACAGTTAACCGTATAAGTTACAATCTTATTATCCCTCTCTTGCTTCGGATTGTCAAGCCAATGAATTAAAGTTAAGCAGAAACACAAAGCGCAGAAGAAGGCAAGAAAAAGCAATCATTCGAATCTTATAATGCTCGGAAAAAATGAAGCGTTTTTTAGAAGGATTAGGAGATCAAGAGCTCAAGGGAAGCAAGGAAATTCTGGAGACGATTGGTTAAGAATGTCAGAGGATTAGAAGGCGGGAGACAAAGAGTTCAGCGCAAGACAAGATGAAAGATTATGACACGGATAAAAATAATATAGAAAAAAATATCTTCTACATAATAGCAAAAGAATGAACAAACTCAATCTTTTTTCTTTTTCTTATTTTTCAATCTGAGCTTTTTCGCTATTTATCTTTTTGATAATTTCAGGATTAATCTTTGGTTTTCTCTGGAAAGTATAAAGCCCATTTATCTCTTGCTCTACATCATACAATTGTGTATAACAGAACCCGCAGATTTTGGGATGGTTTGTAAGAACTTTTGTTAATTGTCTGTATCGTTCAATATATTCTTCTTTATTTTTTGGTCTCGCCGATGGGCCGCCATATCCCCAGCCTTCTGTTTTTTCTTCTTCTGACCACCCAATACCACCATATTCGCTAACCCAGTATGGCTGACCTTTATAGGGGAATTCTCTCTCAAATTTATGCCACGCCCTGCTGTCATCATATATAAACGGTTCAAAGAGTTTTTTAAATTCATCGGGATCTTGGGAATAGTTATGGCAGTCGTAAATATCTGTTTCTGTATGTGTATATCCACTGGTATCTATTACGGGTCTTGTGCTATCAATGGCTTTAGTGGTTTTATATAAAGCTCTTACAAGCGCGTCATCCTGAGGCGGCTGAAGCGTCTCATTTAAAGGACACCACCCGATAATAGAGGGATGATTGAAATCACGTTCTATGACCGCCACCCATTCTTTTAATAAGACTTCGTATCCTTCCCTATGTAAATGGTTTTTAAGTCCCCAGTTGGGATACTCGCTCCATAACAAATATCCAAGCTTATCCGCATAATATAATACCAATGGTTCAAAAACTTTTTCGTGAAGGCGAGCGCCATTAAATCCCATATCCATTGATATCTTGATATCGTTGATGATTTCCCGCTGGTCAGGGGCAGTGTATATGCCGTCAGGGTAATATCCCTGATCAAGGACCATTTTCATAAAAAGCCTATTTCCGTTAAGCAATATTTTGTTGCCTTTTATTTCTACTTTTCGGAATCCAAAGTATGCCTCTAGTACATCTTGTTGCACTCCTTTTGCAAGAAGTGTAATTTTAAGGTTATAGAGAACCGGTGAAGAAGGAGACCAAAGTTCAAAGTTGTTTATGGGTATAGATGTTGTTATTAACCCACTGCCTGAAACTGTTTTTTCCGCAACCTTCTCTTCTTGCTGAAAAAGTTCTATTTTTATATCACTGTTTCCTTCCACATCCAACAACAGGTATACTATTCCTGTTTCTACATCAGGGTAGGTTTTCATATTCTTTAAATAATTTTCTCCGGTTGCCTCTAAATATACTGTCTGCCAAATACCTGTTGTCCTTGTATAATAACACCCATGAGAATTATAGAGATGCGATTGTTTCCCCGATGGTTGAAGTTGAGTTCTGCAATCATCATAGGCATTTACTGTCAGAAAATTTTCTCTTTTAAGAAATTTGGTAATTTCAAATCTAAAGGGAGTGTAGCCGCCAATATGTCTGCCTACCTCTTCGCCATTTATCCATACTGTTGTAAGGTAATCTACTGCCCCGAAATTAAGAAAAATTCTTCTGTTCTTCCATTTCTCAGGAATATTTAGTTGTTTTTGGTACCATACAGAAACCATAAAATCTTTGTTCCCTATATTGGAAAGAGTGCTTTCAGGAGAAAAAGGGACGACTATTTTCTCGCACATTTGTTTTTCAGGCAGATAAAACTTTTTCTCTTTTCCGGTATTGGATATATCTATTTCAAACTGCCATTCTCCATTAAGATTTATCCAATCCATCCGCTTAAAATCAGGCCGGGGATGTTCTTCTCTCGGTATATGCATATATCTCCTCTTACTAATTTTTATTATATGAGACAGTTGCGTTTTTATAAAAACAGCACATATCCTGAAAAGAAGCCTTTTTCATAGATCTATTTCCATATAATAGAAAGTAATACCCTGTTGTATGAAGGAAGGGTGATCTGGTGGTTTTTGTTGGGGGTTAATCTTAAAGCCGAGCTTGCTAAAAAAATCCACGGAAGTATTACGGGCAATGGTATAAACTCGGGTACATTCTTTTTTAGAGGCAAAAGAGAGAAGAGTATGCACAAGTTCGTTTCCAGTACCTTTCCTTTGAAATTTTGGTAAAACAGCGATATGCCTTATCTCTATCTCTTTCAGACTTATATAATAAGCTACTAATCCGCCTATTAATTTTTTTTCTTGTTTTGCTATGAATTGGATGGAATCTCTTGTTAATCTAAATTCTTCGCCTATGTTTCGGGGCAATGATAGAGGCTTCCAGAGGACCTGCCAAAGCAGGGTATCCAAATCTTTTAATTCTTGGGTTGGATCTGCTTGGGAAATTGTAACCTCTTTCTTTTTCATTCTGTTTCTCACTGTTCTATTGTATATCTAAAGCATAGCCATTTACAAATTTGAAAAAAGGAAGAAGGAATAATATTTGTTTCGGGAGATGCCGAGAAAACAACTCCTTAATAAAAGGAATCATCAAGAAAAATTGCGATCCTTAAAGAGTTCGAAAAAAGTGAACGAAACCTTACGACAACAAACACGACTCGTGCATATATTTCCGAATCAGAAAAGTTGTTTACGCTTATGTACGGGCTATTACAAGAAATTCACGAGCGTTGGATTGCTGGATATCGGTATCTTCATATTCCCGGAACACGATGTTTTGATAGACAATATCGCTACAGAAAATCAGGAATCCAGAGAACCGAACACAATGATATCATGACAGAAGGGCAATTTTACAGAAAAATCTTGGATAGAACTTGTAAAGAAAGTATGCCCCTTTGTTTACATCTTGTCAAACTTGTAAAGAAAGTAAAAAGATTCCATATCTCGGCTTGGTATAGCATTTGATGATATTGTTTATCCCGGCAGTATCACTGTTGATTATCCTGTTATTTTGGATTTGCCCGTGCCGCACCTGAAGGGATATCCAGCGGAAAGTATGGTCAGTGAAAAATTTGAAGCAATGGTTAAATTGGGAGTTCTAAACAGCAGAATGAAATATTTCTATGATATCTGGCTGATGATGCACAGTTTTAATTTTTATGGAGCACGCCTGGTAGAAGCATTAAGAAAAACCTTCACGCATCGCAACACTTCCTTCCCGATGGGAAAACAGTTATTTTCCGAAGAAATCTATGATAAAAAATCTGACCGCCAAACACTCTGGAATGCATTTCTGAAAAAAGAAGGAATCACTCATATTCCGGACAAACTATCAAAAATAGTAAAAGAAATAGAGACGTTCATTGTTGAACCGCTTAACGCAATAAAAGAGGAAGAAAAATTCAATAAGATATGGAAAGCCCCCGGTCCTTGGAGATAGTGCACTATATCCCTCTTTATCCCGCACATCCTCCTTTTCTCCTGTCTTCCCTCAAAAGTGGACACATTTTTGGCCGCATCTTTTTTCCAGAAGAATAAATATGTTATAGAAAAAGCGCTTGACATGTCCGTGTAAAATCTATACACTTATTTAAAAGTATTAAGAATATATACGGGAATAATATGCAGAACAGAAGAGAAAAACTCGTGGATTTTTTCAAGAGCAAATCAGGGATAGTGAGATTTTCGGATATTCTGAAAGCAGGGTTTCATACAGACTCTATCAGCGCCCTTGTCAAAGAGGGCAAGGTTGAAAAAATTGCGCACGGTATTTATAAACTAACCGGTCGGAATTACACCTTTGAAAGATATCCTGACTTTGTTACAACATCTATTCAGGCTCCCCGCGGAGTAATTTGCCTGATATCCGCTCTTTCTTTTTACGAAATAACGACTGAAATTCCCAGGTATGTGAATATAGCTATTCCCCAGGGTACACATGCATACAGGATCAAATATCCACCTGTCAGGCTTTACCGTTTTGATTTTAAATCATGGAAAAGCGGGATTGAAAAACATGAGATAGGAGGCTATGAAATAAAAATTTACAGCCTTGCCAAAACAATCGCCGATTGTTTCAAATTCCGCAATAAAATAGGTGTAAACATAGCACGAGAAGCTCTTAAATCGGCTGTTAAAGAAAAGGGTGTTAAACCGACAGAAATCATGCATTATGCCAAAATCTGCCGTGTTGATAAAATCATAAAACCAATCCTGGTGATACTGCTTTGAAAAAAAATATAAAGAATTTGGAAGCTTCTATAAGGGCAAAACTTCAGAATAAAGCGAGAGACCAACCGTCTATTCTCTGAAATACTTCAGTATTACGGCATGGAAAGATTCATTTACAGGTTCAGTCTTTCACAATATGCAGATAATTTTGTATTAAAAGGCGCCTTGATGTTTGTCGCCTGGCAAATACCTAAAAGGCGCACAACCCTGGATATAGATTTTCTTGCTTATTACGATAATCAAACGACAGCTATTGAAAAAGTTATAAAGGATATTTGCAAGATTAAGGTTGAACAGGATGGGCTTATTTTTGATTCAAGCACAGTAAAAGGAGAAAAGATTAAAGAAGATGCGGTTTACGAAGGCGTGCGCGTAAAGCTCACCGGTTTTCTAGGATGTTCCCGCATACCAATACAAATTGATATAGCATTTGATGATATTGTTTATCCCGGCATTATCACTGTTGATTATCCTGTTATTTTGGATTTGCCCGTGCCGCACCTAAAGGGATATCCAACAGAAAGTATGGTCAGTGAAAAATTTGAAGCAATGGTTAAATTGGGAGTTCTAAACAGCAGAATGAAAGATTTCTATGATATCTGGCTGATGATGCACAGTTTTAATTTTTATGGAGCACTCCTTTCAGAAGCATTAAGAAAAACCTTCACGCATCGCAACACTTTCTTCCCGATGGGAAAACAGTTATTTTCCGAAGAAATCTATGATAAAAAATCTGACCGCCAGACACTCTGGAATGCATTTCTGAAAAAAGAAGGAATCACTCATATTCCGGACAAACTATCAAAAATAGCAAAAGAAATAGAGCCGTTCATTGTTGAACCGCTTAACGCAATAAAAGAGGAAGAAAAATTCAATAAGATATGGAAAGCTCCCGGTCCTTGGAGATAGTGCAATATATCCTCCTCTATCCCATTCTCTCCGCTTATTCCTCCGCCTTTCCTCAAAAGTGGGCACATTTTGGCCGCATCTTTGTTTTATATCACGCGGTTATTTTTAGAGAAAGATTTTCTTGCATTCAAACAAACGAACTTGAAGAATAAGTATATAATTGTTCTACAGTATTCACCACAGACAGATGGAAAAAATATGGCTGCCAGTGTTTTGCCTCTATAATGAAAAGCAGTCCCTATTTAATGGGCAAAGACAAAAATAGCAGTTTCTAAGTAGAATCTAACTCTATGGACACTATTGTTACGCAAATCAGGAAAGAATTAAAACAGAACAGCGACCCGCATAATCAAGCCACGGGGCAAAAGTTTTTTAAGGAAAAAGTAAAAATTCACGGTGTTAAAACTGCCTTGGTTCTCAAAATTGCAAAAACTTATAACAGTGAAGTTTTAGCCATGGGTAAAAAAACGGTGTTTGCAATGTGTGAAGAATTTTGGCAATCGGGCTATATGGAAGAATCCTTTATAGCCTGCCATTTTACCTATCTTATCCGCAAAAATTATAAGCCCGCTGATTTCAAGGTTTTTGATAGGTGGGTGAATGAGTATGTTTCTAACTGGGCATCCTGCGATACTTTGTGCAATCATACTATCGGCACATTTGTAGAAATGTATCCTGATTATTTAAAAAACCTTAAGAAATGGGCAAAGTCAGAAAATCGCTGGGTTAAAAGGGCATCAGCCGTAACTTTAATTATTCCTGCAAAAAAAGGCAAATTTTTGAAATATATCTTTGAGATTGCGGATATTCTGCTCAACGACAGCGATGACCTTGTGCAGAAAGGATATGGATGGATGCTTAAAGCAGCAAGCGAAGTTCATCAGAAGCAAGTGTTTGATTATGTGGTGAAAAACAAAGCGACTATGCCCCGCACTGCGCTACGCTACGCGATAGAAAAAATGCCTAAAAATTTAAAAATCATAGCAATGGCTAAATAATATGGCCTTTTTAAAAGACAGAAGGGCAATACCGACAACAGATGAAAATTTAAGAAAAGAGGAAATAAATTGGCTTAGTATTTCAGGGGAAGAGAAGTTTGAAAAGGAACTCAGAGAAATTGCAAGGAGAGAAGGATCTGCAGAGAATGCATTTGTGAAAGAGAATAGATGTCCACTCTTTGAAGCGGGAGAGAGAAGGGGCGATAAAAGAATAATATCTCTGGAAGTGTTCAAAAATGCATTTATGATTGTAGCACCTCAATTCGAAAGAAAAATAGCAGATTTGTAAGATTCTCCCAGAAAATTCACAGAAAAAAATAATCGGCAAGAAGAAGAATTCTACTCTCTTTCCAAGGGTTTAATATTGAATAAGAGAAGAAAACAGAGTATCATAGAAGAAAATTTAAAGGTTAATATATCTCGCGAGGGTGGCGGAATTGGCAGACGCGCTGGACTTAGGATCCAGTGGGGCAACCCATGGGGGTTCAACTCCCCCCTCTCGCACATTAATCTTCTATGAAGGGGAGATGAAGGGAGCGAAGATGCTTGGCTCCGATGAATAAGAGGAGTCTTGCGGGTGGCCGACCTGAGCAGTATTGAAATGCGAAGGCGCCAACTCCTCCCTCTCAAACGAAAGGTGTCATCTGCAACAACAAACAAGCAGAAGGAATAGGGTATAATAAAGCATGGTGCTAAATCTTTCTATAGGTAATAGGAATCAACAGAAAAAAAACTCTCTTCTCTCTATGAGAAATTATTTCTTTCCGCGATGACAGATTCTCTGCTCTTATGGTGCAACAAAATAGCTTCTCTGGTATGCCATCAGATACGTGAAAGGACTATTCTGATACAGGGTTCTCTTCTGCCTTTCTGTGCGCGATGCACAGGTATTTATACCGGATTTTTAATAGGAATCGTCTATCAATATATCTGTTGGCGTACTCGTATAAAAGAATTGCCTGTTCTTAAGATCTCGCTTTTATCAATGCTGTTTCTTCTTCTATTGATTGTGGAGTCTGTTGGGTCGTATAAGGGGTTCTGGTCATCGCCAACACATATTCGGCTTCTTGCGGGAATGTTGGGAGGTTGTTCTATCGCAATCTTTCTTCTTCCTGTATTTAATGCGTTTTTCTTCAAAAAAAGAAGAGAGAAGGAGCGTGGCATTACCCAATGGAAGGAGTATGCGGGATTGATAGCCATAGTATGCATTGTTTCCCTTCTTATTACTGCAGATATGCGCGGACTTTTCTGGGTTGTCGCAGGAGGAAGCATTCTTGGAGTAATTATACTATATGGCCTGGTAGGAACATCGCTTCTTCTATCCTTCTGGCAGAAAAGACATATTGGTATTGTTCAAAAAGGGAAAAAAAGGAAGAGGCAATAGAAATATTTATCGCAGAAAATTGTTGTGTGGGTTTTATATCTATTTCTTCCACAAAAGCAATGATTTCCAGCCTGCTCTGTATAACCAACTTACTGAGAAGGAGTAAGTATCTTTACTTCCGCAGATTTTACAAGGGAACGGAAGGTTTCTGCATCTTCTCGTGTGCCTACGACATCTCCGAAATGGATTGGAATGGCTATCTTTGGGTTGATTGTATTAACTGCTTGCGCCGCTTCCTTGGCATCCATTGTATAGGTTCCTCCCACAGGAAGAAAGAGAATGTCGGCTTTAATTTTTTTCATTTCCGGAATATAGTCGGTATCTCCGGCAATATAGATTGTTGTTCCTGAAAACGTTAGGAGATACCCTACCCAGCCCTTTGATTTGGGGTGAAACTCTTTCTTTAGGTTGTAAGCAGGCACCGCAACCACTTTGATCCATCCAAGGTCTATCTCTTTCCCCGGAGAGATTGCCTGTTTGTTTCCTGTCTTCTCAGCTGTAAGAACATCAACAGGAGCAATGAGTATTGTGGAAGGAGTTGAAATGGATTTGATATCTGCGGGGCTGTAATGATCGTGATGGGTATGGGTAACAAGAATAAGATCTGCTTTGTTTTTGGGTTTCTGTAATTTCCATGGATCTATGTAGACATGTCTCCCTTCCCATTCAATAAGGATACTTGCGTGTCCCAACCATTTAATAGCATCAAGCATTCTTTGCTCACCTCCTTGCGCGGCTTCTGGTTTAGCTCCGGGCCTCTTCCCCGCAAGATCTGCGGACTGGCACGGAACAATAAAAAGAAGGGCAACCACTGCGATCGCAAGAAAAAGAAGCAATCCTCTTCGGATATCTTTCTTTTTATGTGCGTCCCAGTACTGTCCAATAAAAGTTTTTTACCAATTTAGGGATTTTGAAGCCGACCCCTCGCAAGGGTAGAATAGTTTTAGTGAAACAATTACCCCTAACAAAGAGGTCGGCATGAAATATCATAAC
>Ga0172377_10003268_pt1 | contig 16620 bp, 19 predicted proteins | sample Pumphouse3metaG_FD_119749 | JGI IMG/M metagenome (GOLD analysis project Ga0172377, IMG submission 119749) | Leachate microbial communities from a municipal landfill in Southern Ontario, Canada - Pumphouse #3 metaG | ecosystem: Engineered > Solid waste > Landfill > Unclassified | place: Canada...
CCGTTATAAAGAGCAGCGGCCGGATGATAAAGGGCAAAAAAGACCTGCTTGCCCAGACCGGGGAAGTCTCTGCGCAGAGCTTTTCCATGGACTTCGGATATTTTTTGTCCAGGCAGGAATTTTTCCAGCGAATGTTTTCCCAATGTCACTATCAGATCCGGCTTGATCAAATCTATCTGTTTTTCCAGCCACGGCCAGCAGGCTTCTTTTTCTTCATCAAGAGGATCTCGATTCTGCGGAGGCCGGCACTTGACCGTATTGGCGATGTAAACATCTTCCCTTTTTAAATTTATGATTTCCAGCATCTCATCCAGAAATTTCCCAGCCGCTCCCACAAAAGGTCTGCCTAATTGATCCTCCTTTGCTCCTGGACCCTCACCGATAAAGACAATTCGAGCATCTGCGCTCCCCTCTCCCGGAACAACCTGGTTGCAACCCTTTCTGAGGGCGCATTTGGAACAAGCTATCATTTCTTCATTCAGTTTTTCCATTTCCTTTTTTTTATCAGCCATATCTTATTATAATTACCTCAAATCATTTATCCTGATCAGCTCAAAATTGTCATTTTCCGTATCCCAAACTGCGAAAGTCGGCGGATATATTTCATTGGCGACATTTCCGGGATTTAATAATGTACATTTTCTTATCAGTCCTTGATCCGCCGAAGTTTTAACGGGGGCGACCCACGGCTTATGAGTATGGCCATGAAAAACAAATTCATATTCTCCGGATTTACAAAGCTCCCTTGCTTTATCAGGATAATGGACAAATGCAACCTTTTTATCATCGAAATTAGCCTCTCCATAATCTTTAAATATTTTGACATTTTTATATCGGGCATCCGATGTTCCTGGGGACGCAGTACGTCTCCCATGGACATTGCCCAAAATCTGACCTGATTCCATATTTCCAAAAGTATAATAAATTTCCCCGGAAAAATTATCGCACAAAAAATCCAGGGTTTCTTGAGATGCCAAATCTCCACAACAGATCATTTCTTTTATTTTTTTATCCGCGCAATGATCCAAAACCTTCTTCAAATTAGTCGTGTTATTGTGGACATCGGAAATAATAATCACTCTCATAATTAAATGGGCTTATCTTTATATATTGATATGAACGATCCCGCAAACAGCTGGATGCAAACCGGATCAACAATTGCAAAGATCATCCTTGCAAACGGAAAGACTTTAATTTCTCTATATCTTCTTTGACCTTATCGTGTCGGGTTTCTAAAATCATATCGACATTATTTTTCTCTGCAAATCTAACAATCTTGGAAAAAGACTTGGCGCCGATAAGACCTTCTCCGATATGGGCATGCCGATCCTTTTGGGATCCGCATTCGGCCAAAGAATCGTTGGCATGGAACAATTTTATCTTATTGAGCCCCAATTCTTTGTCTATTCTCTCAATATTTTTTTTAAAGTCGGTCCAATCATATCCTGAAGCGAAAGAATGCTGGGTATCCAGGCATATTCCGGCAATTGTCCTGTCGCCCACTCCATCGATTATTTCTTTAAGTTCTTTCAAATCATCGCCAATTATAGCGCCGGCGCCGGCGCTGTTTTCCAATAATAATTTGCAAGAACCTTCATACCCTTCTAGAGTTTTTTTGAGCATTTCAATAGTTTTATCGACAGCTTCTTTTTCGCCCAATTCCTTGGCGGTTCCCAGATGAGTCATCGCATATTTTGCGCCGATCAGCGACCCTCTTTCCAATTCATCCCGAACGACTGAAACCGACCCATAGCGTATGCGGTTATTTGCCGAAGCGAAATTTATATAATAAGGAGTATGTATATAAACTTCCTTAATTTTAAATTTTGAATTTAAAATTTTAAATTCCTTACAGATTTTATCTGTAAGGTTAGGGGCTTTTCCTCCTTGCGGAGATCGGGTAAAGATCTGCATCGCTTCACAGCCCAAATCCGACGCTCTTTGCGGAGCGTTTTCGATACCTCCGGCGATAGAAACATGGCAACCGATATGCATACTGTTATAATTGTTAAAAATGTTATAACTGTTCCAGTTGTTTCTGTAAAGAATAAATACCTCTTAATATTATAACAACTTCAACAATTATAACAATTGGAACAATTTTAACACTTAAAATATTTCCCATCCGTCCGCCGTCTCCTTTATTTTTCCTTTTACCTCGAATCCGCTAGCCAGCTTATGCCCGCCTCCGCCGAATTGATGGGCGATTTCAGAAACATCCACCCCTTTGTATTTTTCGCTGCGAAGGCTTCCTTTTATTTTTCCTCCGTCTCTCTCTGAGAGAACCAAGGAAAAAGAAGTCTCCGGAACGGTATTTAAGATGGAAGAAATTTCCGCGATATCTTCATATGAAGCATTGCAATCTTCTAGGTCTTTTTTGGTTATAGCCGTCGCTATCATCTTGGTCTTGGGATTTATTTTTGCTTTTTCTAAGGCTCTGCCCCAGATTTTCAGAGTGGAGATCTTGTTGTTCGAGGAAACGGTCTTGAATATCTTTGAAACCAAAGCGCCCCTATTGAGAAGCTCGGCGGCGGCATGCATCACTTTGGGACTGGTATTGGAATGCTGGAGATTGCCCGTATCCGCCAGAATTCCCATAAGAAGCAGAGTGGCGATCCGGCTTCCGATCCTTATCTTAAAAAATTCGAAATAATCAAAAACGATCTCTGAAGCCGAGGAGTACTCCGGATCGATTATTTCTACATCTCCCTTGATGGAAATATCTGGATGATGGTCTAAAAGCACGACTGCCTGTTTTTTTAAAAGCTTATCCTTTATCTTATCGAAGCCTCTCTCCACGCTATCAATGGCAAAGATTGAATCATAGGAATGGAGATCTATATCTTCAGGATGTTTGAATTCATAATTGATGACTCCTTTCAAATACTCCGGGACTTTGTCAAAACAAGCCACATCAGCCTCTTTTCCCAGTTCTTTTATATGATAATAGAGAGCCAGATTGGCGCTAGCCGTATCGCTATCCGGACCGCTATGCGCAAAAAGAAGAATTCTTTTTGAATTCTTTATGATATATCTGATACTTTTAAATTCTTTGGCGAAGTCCATATCTTCGATAAAACAAAAAAACATTAAAGCGATAAAACATCTAGGTCTTCTTCCTCCTATTTGTTTTTATGTCCTAGTGCTCCAATGCTTTATTGGTTTTTTATTTCCCTCAAGATTTTTTCTATTTCATCAGCTTCCGCTTCGGTTTTGTCCAGCCTAAAGATTATTTTGGGCAAAATTTTCATATTGAGTCTCTTGTTGAGAATTCTCTGGATATTTCCCTTTTCATTTTCAAGCGCAACCATGGCATAATTACCCTCTTTTTCTGGAAAAACGCTGACGAATATATGAGTGTAGCGCAAATCCCTAGTGGTGTCAACTTTGGCTATAGTCAAAAAAACTCCCAGCTTTATATCAAGCTCACGAGTGATAATTTCGCCTATTTGTTCCCTGATAAGGGAATTTATTTTTTGTATTCGAAAAGACACGCTCACAAATTCAAAGTTCAAAATGCAAAGTGCAAAATTGATTTTTGAGTAATAATTTTTTAAAGCGAATTACAAATATGAAATCTCAAAAAAATATGAAGACAGACAGAACAGCTTTCAGTTTTTTAAACAGTGCTAATAATTTCCTAAATATCAAATGGAGCTAACGAAGCTGATCTACAGTTTCCTTCTTTCCTCCTTCTCTTCATAAAATTGGAAGATGTCGCCTTCCTCAATTTTCACTTTTCCTTCAAAAGTTATCCCGCATTCGTTTCCGGCTTTGACTTCATCAGCCGGCTTTTTATTTTGCTGAAGATTGGAAACTTCTCCTTTGCCGATAATTTCCTTTTCCCTCTTTACTTCCACCAGGGCTTTTTTGACAGCTACCCCGTCGATAACGCGTCCGCCGACAATCATATCCTTTTTTCCATGCTTGAATATGGCTAGAACTTTCAAGCGCCCCAGATCGGTTCTTACGATTTCCGGAGGAAGCAGATCGGCCATGCTGCTTTTTATTTCTTCCACCAATTCATAAATGACATTAAAAATTTTTACAGTCACGCCTTCTTTTTCCGCCAATCTCTTGGCCACCGTGGTGGCTGTTACGCTGAATCCGACTATCATCGCGCCGGAATCCGCCGCCAATTTGACATCCGATTCGGTGATGTTTCCCACTCCGACATTCACGTATTCCCAGGCCACTTCTTCAGACTTGATGGTAGAGAGTATCTGATCAATAGCTTCCAAAGATCCCTGGACATCGGCCTTTACTATTATGTATAATTTCTTTATATGCTCATCATCGATGTTCTTCAAAAGATCTTTCTTGCTCTTTATGGCGCTCTTTCCGCTCAGCCCGAACGGCTCCCCTTTCTTTATTTTTGAAAAAGCTTTCTTTCCCGCTACTTGGACCACATCATTGGCTCTGGAAGTTTTATCCAGTCCCATTATGACCACCGGGGTCGAAGGGCCGGCAAAGTCGATCTGTTTCCCTAAAAAATTTTCCATCCTTTTGATCCTTCCGAAAGCCGTGCCGGTAACTATGTCATGACCAACTTTAAAAGTTCCAGTTTTTACCAAAACGGTGGAAACCGGACCTTTCTTTGGGTCGAGATTAGATTCCAGCACTACTCCCAGCCCTTCTCTTTTTTCGTCGGCCTTAAGCTCCAAAACTTCAGAAACCAGAAGGATGCTATCCAAAAGATCATCGATTCCGATATTGCTTTTGGCGCTTATCTCATTGGCGATAACATCTCCGCCCCATTCCTCGACCGTAATCTCATGCTCAGCCAATTCTTGCTTGACTCTTTGCGGATTGGCTTCCGGCTTATCAATCTTGTTTATGGCAACGATTGTCGGAATTTTTTTCTCCTTTAGATAAGTTATGACTTCTTTGGTCTGCGGACGCACTCCGTCATCAGCCGCCACGACCAGAATAGCCACGTCAGCAATGCTCACTCCGCGCTCTCTCATCGCCGAAAAAGCTTCGTGCCCGGGAGTATCGATAAAAGTAACCAGTTTCCCTTTTTTCTTCACTTGGTAAGCGCTGATGTGCTGGGTGATTCCCCCCACTTCCTGGGAAGCCACGTTGCCCTTCCGGATCGTATCAAGCAGAGTAGTTTTGCCGTGATCGACGTGTCCCAAAATAGTCACTATCGGAGGACGCGGAGAAAGCTTTTCTTTCGAATCTTGCTCTTTCTTGCAGATATCGATGAGCCTCTCAAGAGTGATCGCTTCCCCTTCATGGACTTCCATATCTTCTTTCGCTTCGAATCCCAGATCTTCCGCAATGATGCTGGCAGTTTCAAAATCAATCTCTTCATTGATGGTCGCCATTATCCCGTTTTTCATCAGCTCGGTAATGACATTGGAAACAGGCAATTCCAAAACCTCCGCGAACTTTTTGACAGTCACCGGATTGGGCAATTTGACTATTTTTTTATCCTCGGTCGTTTTTTCTTCAACCATGGCAATGATTTAATACAAAATAAAATCCATAATAAATGGCTTAAATTCAGCGGATTCAATGCTTTTTAATACATTTAACTTAACATTTATTTTTTCTTATGTAAAGAAGAATAAAAATCAAATGTTAGTTTTCCCCTTATATAGGGCCAAGGCATGCCTTGGCCCTATATCTTATGTTTATCGCTATATGTTACGCGTTTTGCGCTATGCGAATCTATTTGACAAAACACCAAAAATATGCTATCATTATATGTTGCTAGTATTTTGGGATATTTGTGCCAAAATCAGGCAATAGAGGCGATAACGAGCCTCAAAAGGGCTCTTTGACAAACGGATATAAATTTCTTATCAATATTAGGAGGGAGAAAAATGACTACGACAATGTATGTTTTTTTGGGATCTTTGGTTCTCTTCATCTTGGCGATTTTAAGATCTATCATCTTCAAGGTTCCTGATGTTTATATCGGGATACCTTCTTCTCTTTTTTCAGGAAGAATAAAAAAGAATGAAGAGAAAAAAAAGATGGAAGACGAAAAATCGAAACTATTAAAAGAAAAGGACACGAAGAAAGAAAAGGAAAAAATAGAGGAAATTAATAGGCAGATAAAAGAACTCGATAAGAGTCTCGAAAAACATGCCTACTCCGTACCAATACGTATTCCCTATAAAGAGGGAATACAATTTAAGTACCCCTGGTGGGGCATAAAAATGGAGCCGAGGGAAATAAGAACAAGGCCGATAAACAGAACATTTCCGGTCGGCAAGGGCGGAACAGTAATTGTCAAGGGCATCATCCAATATCGTATATCGGATGTTGCAGCATACAGATATCTCGAAGTGGATGAAAAAGGTGTAAATGATGGGCTCGACAGTGAAGTCGAGGGGTTAATCCGTTCTCATCTCATTGGCAAAGATGTAGATGCTGCTATTGAGGAGAAGGATGCTATGTCGACTGAGCTGGAGGGAGTGTTCCTTACGACAAGAATAAGGAAATAAAACAAAAGGGGAACTTGCCAAAGAACTCTGGGAGGCAGGTTGATTTCCTATGCCGAGCATTCTTATGGGATTGAAATTATCAAGGCAAAAATTGATACGATTGATCCCGACGAGGAGCTCAAAAAATCCAGGGATGAAAAACAGAAAGAGCGGTATGAAAGAGAAAGTCAGAGTATCGAGATGGATCATCTCCTGGAAAAAGTGAAATTGCTCAAGTCTGAACTGCCGGGCATATCCGATAAAGAAGCCTGGGAATCCATCCAAGTCTGGCAAAAACAGACTACTAAAACTGTCAATATCAATAAGATAGAGATAGACGGGGGAACCGACACCTTAGTAGGCATCGCTGCCGGCATTATGGCAAAAATGGGAGGAGGTTCAAAATGAAAAAATTGCTTGCACCTCTCGCCATCATAGTTATATTTTCGGTGGCTCTGGCAACTTTTTTCTGGGGGTTGGATGGCTTCATCTATTCTATCTCCGCATTACTTATTGCTTCCGCAGTATTTTTTATTTATGCGGGAGGAATTAGCGGGAAAATAGCTCCTCCAAGCACGCCTCCGCCGGCAGGAACAGGAGCTCCTGCTCCAAACACCCAGTCTAAAAACTGGCTAGGAACGCTTGCTGTGGTTTTCCTGATAATTTTTTTAGGTTATCAGGCAAGCGAGTATTATGAGAAAAATGTTTCCGAGAAATCCGAGACTCAGGAAAAAAACCTACCAGGTCAGTTAAAATGGGAATTGGTGGGAGAATTTCCGGTTCCCCTCTCCGGCAACACATTCAACAGCCGTGGGCCGGGAGCTCACGGAGCACGGATGAATACCGGAGAAGTGTACCTTTGCTCATTGGAGCAGGGGTACAAGTATCGATTCACCCTTTCGGGTGAATACGATATATTCGGGAATCACAGCTGGGCAAGACTCAGCTGGAGAGGAGGACAGAGCGGGCAAGGATTTCGACCCCCCTTTCGCGCTCTAAATCGGGGAGCACTAGCTCTCCGGATCGGATCAACTGAGGGTCTCCACCCCCAGACCGGCAACTCGTTCGAATATTTGGTTGCCTCTGGAAAGGAAGACATTTTCGCGGAAATTAACATAAACCGCGAACTCGTGGTTTATTACAACCCCGCCAAAAATACGGGACAGGCGGGCGGGAAGCTCAGAAATTCAACCCTCTCGGTAAAAATCGAGAGGATGCCCCTTTAGGAGGAAGGGGCAAAATTGACGGGCAGACACTGATTACAGTGTTCTGCCCGTTTTTATTTTTGTAAATAAAAAACCCATAAAAATATATGGGCTTATTTTTTATCTGCAATATCAAAAAATTACGCTAACCGAAAAAACTGGCAATCTGCCTTACTATGACTATCGCGCCGAGAGCGACCGCGATTCCCACTATCGACCACTTGGTCATATTTTTGGCCGTCTTGATCCTGTCATCGTCTCCGGCCGCGGTAGAATAAGATATCCCGGCAATCACCAACATAATGATGGCGATGACTCCCACCACGCCGAGAAGGAAATTGAGGACATTAAGAGCTATTTGAGATAGCGTCAATGAATCTTCCAATGCTCTCTGGCATTCATCCATAGCCTCTCCTTCGAGCCCGGCACACTGGACATTCGGATCGGTGCTGGCTCCCATGACATTATAAATTTCTTTGAGGAAAGAAGGCGCCGCCAAACCGATTGCTAATCCTATGGTCGCTCCGAGGATCGCTCTTTTTCCCATCGTCATCACCCTTTCGTTTCCCGATGAAACGATATATATGATCGCTCCGATAACGATAAAGACCAGGGACAAAACAACGATTATCGCCCTCAGAGTGTTTAAAACGGACATCAAAAATCCTTCTACCGTGTCGTATTCCAAAGGATTAGTAAAGCACACTTCTCCGGGATTTGTGGGATCACACTGCGCAAAAGAAGGCTCCGCGAAATATGAAAAAGCAAAAACCGTTATCACTGTCGTCAAAAATATTTTTATAAATTTAGACATATTTTTTTAAATAAGAAATGGCGCATCCCCGCTAAGCAAAGCATCGACCGCTTGAAGGATGACGAATCCCATCAGGGCGACAATTACTCCTACGATTGACCATTTCATTGCGTTTTTAGCCGTCTTGATCCTGTCATCATCCCCGGCCGAAGTCATATACATTATTCCGGCAATCACAAAACCTATTATGGCGATAAAACCCAGTATGCCCAAAAGCCACATCATAAAATTTATAATTACTATAGCCAAGGGGTCGTCTCCCTCAGGACTCGGAAGTCCGGTTTGAGTAGGAATGCAAACTCCTGTGCTGTTGTCCCAATTCTGCTCATCGGGGCAAGTCACTTGGGCAGAAACACTAAGACAAAAAGCTGAACAAAAAACGGCCAGTATAAAAACTATTATTATGCTGTTAATATTTTTTATCATAATAAGTGTAAAGAAACATCAAATTTAAAAACACAAAAATCTTGCTATTTAATCTTTTAGAAAAATACATCTGTTCCTCCGAGCATACTGTCTACTGCCTGTATTATTACAAATCCCATAAGAGCCACAACTATTCCGACAATTGACCATGTCATTGCTTTTTTGGCTTTTGAAATTTTTTCATCATCTCCGGCAGAAGTCAAATAAATGATTCCCGCAATCGCGAAACCGACTATTCCTACAAATCCAACTATTCCCAAAATCCACATCATTACACTTTCGACTATATCATATATCGTCCCCTCGGGAAGACCATAAACTCGATATTCGTTTACATCCCACTGTCCGAATGCAACAAAAGGAAAAAGTGCAAAAATAGCCAATAATACATTTTTTATTTTTTTCATTTTAATTTTTTAAAAAATTATTGAAAAATAAATTTTTTTTGTCTAAGGTTAAAAAAGGAGGACTCTACCGGAAAGAAAAACGAACACCGACCCATATCCTCAAGTCCTCCTTCTAAATATAAAACCATTAGAAAGTGGAGGTCTGAGCGCCGAGCATCCTGTCAGCAGCCTGGATGATAACCACTCCCAGAAGCGCAACGATTACTCCCACGATAGACCATGTCATAGCTCTCTTAGCTGTCGAAATCCTGTCCTCGTCTCCGGCTGCGGTCAGATATAATATACCGGCAATAGCAAACCCGATAACTCCGATAAATCCGACTACGCCCAATATCCATATCATAATATTTCTGATAATATCATATATTGATCCTTCAGGCAGGGTAGTTCCGGCAGGCGGATCGTAAGCCAGCGCCAAAGCCGGAACGGACATCCCCAGCGCCATGGCTGAATATGCTATTTTTTTGATTTTTGTTTTCATGATCCCACCTCCCTTCTTTTTAATTTTTATTTCTATTTTTTTATATCAGTTCAAAACAGCGGAAATCTGCCTTATTATCAAGAATGCTCCCAGCCCTACAATCGCTCCGACTATCGAGTAAAACATGGCCTTTTTGGCGACTCTTATCATGTCTTCATTTCCTCCGGAAATGAAATAGAGTATTCCGGAAATCACTAAGCTGATTATAACAATAATTCCGAATATCCGCAATAAGAATTGCAAGAAATTAAGTCCCAGTTCCGCCAGGCTTGGAGCTTCGCTAATGACTTGAGCTCGGGCGATTTCGATTAGTTTCATTTAATTTTCATATTTATTGCTAAGGGCAATTTATTGTCTCGTCTTCTGTCGCGCATGTCCAACTACTGGCGCTACAATTTTCCGGCGTTCCGCTGAAACACTGGCAATTCAGCGTACTGCAACTTGCAACAGTATAGTCACATGTAATTGAAAATCCTGTATCAGAAACGCACGTCCAGCTACTGACAAACCCGCTTCCGCCCATATTTTCTGGACTAGAATTTACGCACTCGTATTGCCCTCCGCCGCAAGCAATGGCCTCAAGAGATCCTTGCGTCCCTCCTTCACAATTAAAATCATTCCAACTGGAAACTCCTATCCCCAGATCCCCTCTTGTTGCCAGAAGCCACATAGTAGTATTGACGATGAGCCAGGCTCCCAGGACTATCGCCACGCCGTAGAGAGACTGCTTGATGAAATTTTTGGCCGTCTCCATCGTCTCTTCGTTTCCGGCCGAAACTATATACATCACTCCCCCGATGGTTATGGCCGCAACGCCGACAATTATAAGGATATTCCTTCCCCAGGTTATGATTGCATAAATTCCGATTATCAGGTCACAAAGAGTGCATCGATCTTCATATCCCGTGCCCGATCTTCCGCAATGGACGATTCCTTGCGCGACGGCATCATTGGAAAAAAAGAAAAAAGAAAAAAACGATACCAATATTATGGCTGATAAGAATAATATGTTTTTTTTATTTTTGTCCATCCTTTAAAAATCACCTGTTTATTTCGTCAATCCTGCTTCTTATCAGATTGATTCCTTCCATAACTTTCATATCCCCTTTATTGATGGAGTTTATGATTTCCGCCCAAACATTTTCAATAGTTTCGGCGTCTTTCCTATACCAGGTCTCTGCTATCAGATTTCCGTAGGCGAACGGACTGAGCATCGGATCGGATTTTTGCGTCTCGATCAAATCTCTGCGCGCCGCCGGTTTTTTCGTGCTTTCCAGATAAACTCCGGCCGGATCGATGCTTGTCGCAAAAGCTTTTTCTCCCTTGCTCTTGATATTGATCACATTGAAGCTTCCGTCGTTCTTGAAAGTCATAAATTTGAGAAATTCCCAAGCTTCATGGATGCGCTCCTCGTTATTTATGGGAGCCTCTCCTTCTTTCGTCTGGACCAATTTGTTCTTATTGACCACAAAAGACCAGTAATTGGCGACATTGGCGGGAGTTTTTTCCGATAACTGGGGAATCTTGGCGGTGGCAAAATTGAGTTTGGCATTTTTGCTTTTCAGGGTTTCGATATGCCAAGAGTAGTTAAGCATCATCGCCAGATCGCCTTCATAGAAAGAGTCTATGGAATAATGCATCGCGCTGTTCCAAGAATAAGCCGGGGAGCTGGAACGGGCGAACTGGGTGTAAAATTCCAGCACATCCGTTCCTATATTGAAATCCACTTTGAAGTTCGGGTTGTTTCTGGTGGGCATTTCCGTTCCATGCTGGAAAAACAGAAGATCTATTATGTCAGTCGAACGGTTTATATTATAGGAAGTTCCCAAAGCTATGCCCGCTCTTTCTATGCTTCCGATATCGCTTATGCTGGTGATTTTCTTGCTATATTCCACGACCTCTTCCCAATTCTTGGGCGGATTGGCAATTCCCGCCGCGTTAAAAATATCCTTATTATAATAGAGCGCCAGGGAATCGACACTCAATGGCGCCCCATAAATCTCCCCCGATTTTCCCAAAAAATCGTCCGCAGCAACATCCACGAAATTGCTTCTGAACTGGTGCTCATTTATAAGATAGCTTGGAGCCGGAGCTACTTTGTCCTCGAATTCAGGCATCCAGGAATTATTTATCATAAATATGTCCGGACCGTTTCCGGAGGCCAAGGCGTTAATAATATCTTTTTTATAATTATCTACGGTAAATTTTTTATAATTTATGCCTTTTATAAAGGGATTGATTTTTCTGTATTCCGCGATTATCTCCCTGTACGCATCCGCATCGTCAAAAACACCCCAAACTTCAAGATCCAATTTATACTGGACTGATTTTTTCCCGCATCCCGAAAAAACTGGGACTATCAAAGATAAAATCAAAAGCCAAACCGCAAATTTCGCTGATTTTTTCATCGTTTTTGCCATAGTTTCGTTTTTGTTATTCCTTTAGCCTAATTTAAAGTTTCGCGGCAACGACAACATAATGGAAATTTCCCGCGTCCGCCTTTTTCTGAAAAACAAATCCGGCATCCAATATAAGCTCTCCCAAATCGTCAGGGTCGATTCTCAATTTCTTATCCGGACCGACAGAAAGATTATTATCCCATTCCATAACAAGTATTTTTCCTCCTTTTCTCAGGATCCTATGTGCCTCTTTCAATATGTTTTCTTTATTTCTGTTTTGAAAAAGAATGTCTTTCAAGATGACCCAATCAACGCTTTCGTCTTCCAGCTCGGAACTTTCATACTTTTCCAAGTTGGCTCTTTGGGAAGATATATTATCTATACCTTCCAGTCTAGCCCGGCTGTCCAAAGCCTCCAGAGCGGCAGACAAAACATCAAAGGCATAAACTTCTCCCGATTCGCCTACCAGATTGGCTATCGGAATGGAAAAATAACCAGGCCCGCACCCAAAATCGGCAACCTTGTCACCTTCCTTTATACCGGCTATCTTTATTATTTCCACCGGATCGACGAATTTCATCGAACTGGAAGCTATTTTTATTTTTTGATCTTTATTTGATTTTTCCATAAAACTTGCATTTAAAAAAATAAAATGCGAAGCGTTCTATCTGTCTTTATTTTACATCAAAAAGACAAATTTATCAAACACCCGGCTTAATTTTCAGATACCGGAATAAGATCCGTTCCGGATGCTAAATTTCCATAATTACCGGAAGGACCATCGGGCGCCTTTGAGTTTTTTTGAATAAAAATTTCCCCACTTCCTCTCTGATCTGATCAATGATCATAGTCCAATTTATTTTGGTTTTGGCGTCTTTAGGAGTATTTTTAGAAACCACTCTTTTCACGACTTCCTTGGTGGCATTTACCAAATCAAAGTTTTCTTTCACATAGATAAATCCCCTGGAAGTTATCTGGATGTTTCCAAAAATTTTCTTGGTCTTGCTGTCTATGAGAACTGTTATCATAAACATCCCGTCTTCAGCTAGCATCTGCCTGTCTCTGAGTACTATCTGCCCCACGTCTCCCACGCCCAGCCCATCGATAAAGACGTAATCCGTTTTGGCTTTTTCCCTAAGGATTTTAGCTTTTTTGTCCTGTAGCTCCAATATGTTTCCGTTATCCAGAACGAAAATATTTTCCTTGGGAAATCCCGTTTCAATCGCCAGTTTTTCCGCTTCCTTGAGAAAATAATGGTTGGCGTAAACCGGCAGATAATAATCCGGCTTCACCTGCCTTATCACTTCCTGAATATCGAAAGCGTTGCAATGTCCGCTCACATGGACATCCATTATGTTAGTGTGCACCACATTATCGCATTTTCTGTAAAGATTATCCTTGAGGCGCTGGATTGTCCTTTCGTTTCCGGGTATTACGGAAGATGAAAACACCACGGTATCCTTTTTCCCTATTTTTATATGACGATGATTTCCGGCTACGATCCTGGATAAAACAGCGTTGCCTTCCCCCTGCGCGCCGGTGCAAATTATTACCACTTTATTTTCCGGATATTTGTTTATGTCCTTTATATCCACCAATATATCTTTGGCCGGTTTTACATAGCCCAATTTTCTGGCAATCTCTATATTGGTTTTCATGCTATAACCGTCCAGCGCCACTTTTTTTCCCAGTTTTTTGGAAATTTCAAAAAGATTTCCTATTCTCTCCACTTGGGAAGAAAAGGTTCCGATAATAACCTTCCCTTTGGAAGAACCTATTATCTTTTCCAAATTTTCATACATCTTCCTTTCAGGAACAGGTTCCGACCTGTCTGTCGCTCCCAAACTTTCCAGCATCAGAACGATCGGCCTGGGAAAACTGGAAAGGTTGCCGTAAGAAATGGTCCTTTTTCCCTCGTCGTCCCTGCCGATCGTCCAGTCTCCGGGATGGACTACTGTCCCTTCCGGAGTATTCAAAGCCACTCCTACCGCGTCCATTATGGAGTGCTCCACTTTAAAAAAGCTCGCTTGGAAAATACCCAGTCTTATTTTTTCATCCAAAGATTTTATGTTTATAACTTTTAATTTTCCGGACGAACCTTTCTCGTGATCCTCCATCTTTTTTTTGACCAAAGCTATGGTAAAATCCCGTCCTATAATCGGAGGATATCCCAATTGCTTCAATAAGATCGGAGCGGCACCGATATGATCCAGATGGCCATGGCTCAGAATGACTCCCCGGATATTTTTTTCATTTCCTTTCAAATAGGAGACATCGGGAATTATATAATCCACCCCTGGCATATCTTCCTCGGGAAACTGTATTCCCATGTCCAAAACAACTATGTCCCGCCCATATTCGAAAACAGTCATATTTCGCCCGACCTCTTCCTGTCCTCCTAAGGGGATTATCCTGAGTCCTTTGGATCTGATATTTCCGACATTAACCGTCTGGTTTCTGCCTTTGTGGGATTTGCTCCCTCTCCCCCTATCCGCTTCTCTTTTTTCTTTTATCCTTTTGCCGAGAAGCTTTATAGCCAAAGATATTTTTTCATTGTTTGTTGTCATAATTGTTGTAAAACTAGCGCCTAATTTTAATCTCTGATTATTTTAAGATATAATCAAAAAAGCCAAAGCTCGCGTAAAACTGACGCAAAATAAATTATTATAATTTTTTTAAATTTTTTTATAGAAAAGTTTTTGGGAAAACTATTTTATCAGCCCCTTGAATTCCTCTACCATATCTACCGGCGTAGGATCCTGTCCGTAATTAAGAGCCAAGTAATAAGATACCCAATCTCCCAAATATAAAGTTGAAAATACTTTTTCAAATAAATCATCGCCCTTCATGTCGATAATCTCTGTTCCTATCCCCTTCTGTCTCATCAGATCCGCCATCACTTCGAAACGTTTTATATTTTGAGGGTGATCGTCTTTGTCTTTGAGCATAATAAAGAAAAAATCTGCTTGCGGATTGGTGAATCCGACCATTTCATTATGATTGAGTTCGGGAAAGAAGTTCCAAAAAGCCGGGGTTTTGGAATTCTCGTTTATTTTTATCTTCCAAATAAGCGCCAAGGCCTTAAAATAAGTCGAAGAATAAATGACCGGGGTTTTTCCAACCAACTTATGAGCTATGTTCTTTCCATGCTCTTCCGAATCCTCCGTTATTTTCTTGAGTTTTTGGGAAACGCCGGAAAGCTTGCCGGTATCAAATTCTACCAGCTTTGAATTTATCAGGACTTGAAAAATAGAAAATATGAAATATCCGGTTGCCATTCTCGGCTGGAAATTTTCATAAGGATAAGGAATTTTTATATGGGGTACTCCGTTATTTTTGCACATTTCCTCGATTTTCCCTCCGTTGGAAATTCCGACACACGGCAAGTCATTTTCCAAAGCTTCTTCAAAAGAAGAAATGGTTTCCTCTGTGTTTCCCGAGTAGGAGCAGATGAAATTCAATGAATTTTCATAGGCTTCCGGAGGAAGAATATAGAATCTGTTTTGAAATACTTCCAGCCTCTTTTTGCCGGAATCCTTGAAGGTGCTATTTATAAATATCCTCAAAACATTTCCCGGAAGAGCAGAGCCGCCCATTCCGGATATGGTTATGGATTTAAAATCAGAATTGAATTTAATCCCCCCTCCCAGCTTCAATCCTTCTTCTATCTGCAGGTATTCATCCAAAATAACTTTTCGCAAGTTGAACTTATCGACGTTTTTATCCATATTTTTAATTTTTTATAATTTTATCGGCTTGATTAAAAATTCGTAAAAAATTTAAACATATCGCCTTGATAAAATGCTCTTAAAAAAATTGTGCTATGAAAATTTTTATCTTTTATGTTTTAGTATTTCCATGAAAAACTCTTAATCAAGCAATTTTTGCGCCAGGATCCAAAAGGTAACTGCAAGCGGAAGTCGTTATTTAAAAACTCTTTTGGTTTTTATATACCACTTATCCACATTTTCAAAACGGCTTTTGGTAGAGTTTATTTTCTTCTCTTCAATCCCTTTTACTTTGCTGTCGACCAAATACAGATAATACGGAGAAAAAAGAAACACCGCAGGGTTTTCTTCCGCAACTATCTCTTGGAAAGAATGATATTTTTCTATTCTTTTATTTCTGTCGTTTTCCTCCCGCGCCTCCGATATCAATTTATCAGCCTCTTCATTGTCAAACAAGGCTAGATTGAGTCCGGGGTCTTTTTTATTGGAAGAATGCCAGAATGAATACGGATCGACATTGAAGCTTGCGTCCTGCCCTACTAATAAAGCATCATATTCCCTGGGCTTTATGTGATTCTGTTGCATATCGGAAAAAGAAAATGCCTGAATACTGACTTCAGCGCCTATCTTTTTCCACTGTTCTTTCAAAATTTCCGCCAATTCAATATAACTTGAGGAATCAACCACATATAAGCTGAATTGAAGCTTTTCCCCATCTTTTTC
>Ga0172377_10003273_pt1 | contig 16609 bp, 13 predicted proteins | sample Pumphouse3metaG_FD_119749 | JGI IMG/M metagenome (GOLD analysis project Ga0172377, IMG submission 119749) | Leachate microbial communities from a municipal landfill in Southern Ontario, Canada - Pumphouse #3 metaG | ecosystem: Engineered > Solid waste > Landfill > Unclassified | place: Canada...
GGCACATCCATGTGGGCAAGAAGGCGCCGTCTATCTGTCCGGTCTGCTCGCATCCGCAGGCGTATTTCGAGCTTGCCAACTGCAAGAACTATTAAGCGAGTGCGGCGGGGGATGGTGCCGACGCCCCCGCAGGCTCCGGGGCCGTCTTGCTGGAGATGGCCGAAAACGAGGAGCTGTTTCAGGATCTCAGGATCTTTGGAACGGCTCCTTTTCTATTTCCATGGGTCTATGGACGTTTCGGCTGGCGTCGGTACCATTTTCGCTTCGGTTTCGGCGCTTCTTCCCGAATGCCGAAAAAACGCATTGGATTGGTTTGTGCGAAGGCCAGAACCTGTGCGTCTGAGAATGGCGAACGCTCAAACAGCCTGTAGTAGCTGGTATAGGATTCCACTTTCAGCAAGTTTACCGAGAAATCGGATCCGAACATCGTCCGCTCCAATATCCTGTCCGCCGTCTCTGGTTCCGAGCTTTCGATGAAATGAAGCAGATGCTCATAGAATTCCGGACTTGTGCCTGAGAACGAAACGTCGGCGTACACACCCGGGTATTCCTTCATCAGGTCTACGATTTCATAAAACCATGCGGATTCCGGCATTTTGTTGGCGACTGCGGTGATCATTGACAGGGGGCGCTTGCCGCTTGCGATGGAGTATTGTTTTCCGTAGTGCGCGAAATCGACTTTCAGATCAGGGAAGTGTTCGAATACAGGTCTCCAGGACGACGGTGCGGTATACTGCCATGCTGTTTTCGCCGGTACGCCACGGAATCCTTGGTCGTCGCAATGGGTGACGATCGGTAACTCGTGGTCTACGCAGTATCGGTAGATGAGCTTGACTTTCTCCAACTCCTGCGGGGACTCTTCCGGCCAGGGATTCGTTCCGAGCGGCGGATAGAATTTGACTCCATAGAATCGTTTGCGCTGTTCGACGGATGGAGCTATCGCATCCTGTGGCGGAATCCGACGATGGTCAGGATTGATCATTCCCAGCAATTTTTCGATGAATGCGACGTCATGGACCGCGGGATTGATTCCCAGCATCGGATAGAATTCGAACAACCCTTCCGGACGATTGGCATAGTACCAGTCGATTCCATCGAGCGTGTCCTGTGCATAACCGAGGATTTTCTGGGGTTGGTCGCACCGATAATAGATTTTGTCCCATTCCTTCTGGTCCTGCGAAAAGTCCATGACCAGAGGACACATCGCCATTTTGTCGTAGGTACGGTTCCTGAAGTGGAACTTGCCGTCACGGATATAGCTTTGTTGCGGATATTCGGATCCCGCATGCGCTTTGCCGGCAGGTTGGGTGTATAGGCCACGCAAGTCGTCATCCATCATTGCGAAGATTTCGCCGATGGGTCGTTCGAATGCGGATAGCGCGTTCATCAGCGTATAGAGCATCTGCATGCCTTTTCTATTGGACGGGGTGAATATGTAGGAAGGGGAGAGCGCTCCGCCGGTAATGAATTCGGGAAGTCCTCCCTCGATCGATTCCATAAAGCTGATGAAACTGGGATGAGCGAGCGTCATTGCGTGGAAATGGGTATCGAAGAAATAATCCATGGGCCCCTCCGCTAAGCTCGATGATACCAGAATATATACTCCTAGACCAGAGTTTTTAGGACCGCATACCGTTTTTCCGCGCTGTCGAGCAACAGCATCCTGTGCCGACCGAGCTTCTTCATTGGAAAACGTTGCAGGAGCCGCATGACCGAGGGCTCTCGAATCAGGACAAACCGCAAGAGTCTTTCCGCATCCGTCCGGCACAGACCTAGACGCGCTGCCAGCGGATAATAGCGATGGATACGTTCCTCCGAGGTTCTCGCATTTTTCTGGAACAGGTCGAGCCCGTCGATGTTCAGCCGCAATCCAAGCGCGGGACCGAGACGGCGTGTGGAATCTTCCCGTTGTATCAGGATCAGTTTCCTGGATGAGCAGGCCGGTACGGAAAATACATATGAGAACAGCATCCTCAGGATGTATGCATGTGCGTCCTGCTTCGGATAATCCGAAGCCTGTAGCAATGTCAACCCTTGCTGAAGATCGAGACTTGAAAGAAGCGTCCGTTGCTGCTCCGATCGGAAGCCTTTTGGCTGACGACCGATCTGGGCCAGTGATTCTACATGGTGCTGGACAATGCCATGCGGGCCGACTTCCCGGTCGATTCTCGGAACGATCAATCCGATTCTTCCGGATTCGATCGGTACGAACTGCATCTGTACGGCAAAGATACCGAACGTCCGTGCAAGTGACATCGTCAGCCACTCGTTCTCAGCCTGCCGGTTCGCTTCAGATACATTTCGTATGGCAGGAACCTTGAGGAAGAATCTGCAGGTCGTTTGCAGTGAAGGAATCAGTTTCATCGATCTCGGATCAAGTCGTAGCGATATGAGGTATGATGATTCGCTGAAGGGATGCATGCATTCCATCCAGTCGCCTTCGAGTTTCAGCGTCGGCGCTCTTGTAAATCCGAACAGCTGTTCGCAACAGAGCGAATGATAGCCGTGGCGTACATCCATGTTGCGTATCAGAAGTCTGCCGCAGAACGGACAGAAACTTCGCGCACAGGAACACGCTCCTTCCGTATTCTCCGAACGGAGCGGCGTCATCTTGCGAAATGCGGGCCGGTCGTTCCGTCGCCTCCGAGACCGATATCCGTAGCGGGGGGGCCGAATGAGACGGCGCCGACCGTCCGTTTTCCGAGACGAGCAAGCACTTCGATGGGGTTCCTTGGGTTGCAGTGCTCCAGTTTTGCGAAAGCGAGCAAAGCCTTTCCTTTCGGAAGCAACTGGTCGAAGCAGGGAAACAGTTCCTGACTAACGAATTGCTGGCTTCGCAACGGGAGCGAATGGCTGATTGCTTCAGCGAAAGGCGAACCGAGGAAATTCGCTGCATAAATGAATCGATATTCATGGCGCGATCTCTGCAAGATTCCAGCGCACATGCCTTTCCAGTATACTATGCATGAGTCTTCCATACGTAAATCCAATCATGAGACGAATGATGTTTTTTCAACATTATAAACCGTTTTCTGTCAGGTTCAAGGAATTTGTTTCGGAAGGTTCGCAAGAGACTTGCAGGACATGCGCCCCTGAGTGAGAATCCGTAAAACACCGCGACTGCCGACAGGCAAGTCGCGGCGGTCCGGATGCTCCGTCACAGCCCCATTTTCTGCTTCATCTTCGCCCATGAGTCCTTGAGCGTTACCGTTCTGTTGAAAACCGGATGTTCAGGACTATGATCCTTGCTGTCCGGGCAGAAATAGCCGTTGCGGATGAACTGCAGATAATCGCCGGGGCTCGTCCTGCGAACTTCAGGCTCAGCCTTGCAATGCTCCAGAACGATCAGTGATTCAGGATTCAAGTCGTCCAGATAGTTGCCGGTCTCTCCCCCCGGGTATTCCGATAGGAAGAGCTTGTCGTACAGCCGTACTTCGCAATCCACCGCATGGCTGGCGCTGACCCAATGGCTCGTTCCCTTGACTTTGCGTCCGTCCGGTGTGGTTCCGCCTTTGGATAGTGGGTCGTACGTGCAGTGGACTTCGACGATGTTGCCATCCTCATCCTTGACCACGCCGCTGGCTGTGATATAGTAGGCATGCTTGAGGCGTATCTCGTTGCCGGGATACAACCTGTGGTATCCTTTCGGAGGAGCTTCCATGAAATCTTCCCGTTCTATGTACAGTTCCCGGGAGAAGGGTATCTCTCGAGTTCCATCCTCGGGATTCTCCGGATTGTTTTCCGAGGTGATATATTCGACCTTCCCTTCCGGGTAGTTGTCGATGACCACCTTCAATGGGTCGAGAACTGCCATGAGCCGTTTCGCTCGTTTGTTGAGATCCTCTCGGACGCAGAACTCCATCAGGCTATAGTCGACGACACCTTCGACCTTCGCTACTCCGACACGTGCGACGAAGTCCCGCATGGATTCCGGCGAATAGCCTCTTCTACGGATGCCGCTGATCGTCGGCATTCGGGGATCATCCCATCCCGAGACGATTCCTTGCTTGACAAGATTCAACAGCTTCCGTTTGCTCATGACGCAGTAGTTGATATTCAGACGAGCGAATTCGTATTGATGGGGGGTATGGTCGATTCCGTCGATGCTCGTAGCCCAGTCGTACGCCGGTCGGTGATCTTCGAACTCCAGAGTGCAGATCGAATGGGTGATACCTTCGATGGCGTCGCTGATCGGATGGGTGAAGTCGTACATCGGATAGATGCACCATTTGTCACCGGTTCGCGGATGCGTCGCGAACTTGATCCGGTACAAGGCGGGATCCCGCAAGTTGATGTTCGGGCTGGCCATGTCGATCTTCGCTCTGAGCACGAAGCTCCCTTCAGGGTGTCTGCCCTGTCGCATTTCCTCGAACAGACGGAGATTGTCCTCGATCGAACGATCCCGGTCCGGACTGTTCTTTCCCGGTGTGGTCAGCGTGCCGCGGTATTCCTTCATTTGCTCGGGACTGAGGCTGTCCACATAGGCTTTGCCTTCCTTGATGAGCCGCACGGCGATTTCATACAGTTGCTGATAGTAGTCCGAGGCGTAGAATTCATAAGACCCCCAGTCGAAACCGAGCCACCTGATGTCCCGTTTGATCGACTCGATATATTCCATATCTTCTTTTTCCGGGTTCGTGTCATCGAGTCTCAGATGGCAGCGCCCGCCGTATTTCTCCGCAAGGCCGAAATTGATGCAGATCGACTTGATGTGTCCGATATGCAGGTATCCGTTCGGCTCCGGCGGGAACCGTGTCACGATCGTGTTGTTCGGCACGCGCTCGTTCGCTAGGTCATCCTCGATGATCCGTTCGAGGAAATTCAGCGGCGCTTTGTCCTTTCCTGCTTCTTCCTTGTCGATGTTGTTGGGCAGCTCTTCCATGGGTTCCTTCCTTTGTCCTTCCATAGGGACGTGAGTCAAGATACCGCATAGTACCACAAGGGGGTATTCTCGAGAAGTACTCTGGACGGCCGGGATTCTCCTTTCTTCGTTTTTTGATGTCTATCTTGAAATATGGTCCTGCGGATGGAAAATCGTGTCGGAACCAGCCCTCGGGAGGATGAAACAAAACGTGTTTCGTGCAATACTGTCCGAAGATTTTTCATAGACTTCCAAGCTAAGGATGGATTGCTTCGGATGAATGCCTTTTATAAAAAATACTCCCTGGATCTGCGCAAGGAATTCGCCGGATACGACGCCTTTGCTTGCTCCAGGGACGTGATGGCCGGACTGACTGTTTCGGCCGTCGCATTGCCGCTCGCCCTGGCGTTTGGTGTCAGTTCCGGAGCGGACGCCGCCTCCGGCCTGATTACGGCGATCATCGCGGGGATTCTGATCGGGACACTTTCCGGGGCCTCCTATCAAATTTCCGGTCCGACCGGCGCGATGACGGCGATCCTCGGCGGATTGGCGGCCCGCTATGGTCTGCAGGGAGTGTTCGTCGCCGGCTTGCTGAGCGGGGTGTTGTTGCTGGCGGCGGGAATCCTTCGCGCCGGCGCCTTGGTCTCGTTCATCCCTGCGCCGGTGATCACCGGCTTTACCAGCGGAATCGCGATCATCATCGCGTTGGGGCAGCTCGACAATTTCTTCGGCACTGTTTCTGTCGGCGAGAGCGCGCTCGAGAAACTTGCGTCATACGGAACCCTCGGATTCAGTCCTTCTTGGCAAGCTGTCATGTTCGGTCTGCTCGTGATCGGCATCATGCTCGTATGGCCTCGTACGTGGAACAAGCGGTTTCCTTCATCGTTGCTCGGAATCATCGTGGCATTGGTCGTACAGTCGATCTGGAGTCTGCCGGTCGCGGAAGTAGGCGAGATACCGCGCACCCTGCTTCCCCAGACCCGTTTGACTTTTTCGTCCATCCCTTGGTCGAATCTCGACGAATTTATCGGACCGGCCGTCAGCATCGCCGCGCTGGGTATGGTCGAGAGCCTGCTGTGCGGTGCTTCCGCCGGCAAGATGAAACACGAGAAGCTCGATGCCGGACGCGAGCTGGTCGCCCAAGGGATCGGAAACATGGTCATTCCGTTCTTCGGCGGAGTTCCTGCCACCGCCGCCATAGCGAGAACCAGCGTAGCGATCAAAAGCGGAGGCCGGACACGGCTTACCAGCGTTTTCCATTCCATCGGGTTGCTCTGCTCCATGTTCTTCCTCGGTCCCGTCATGGGGCGCATCCCGCTGTCCGCTCTGGCCGGGGTGCTGGTCGTCACCGCTTGGCGGATGAACGAATGGGAGGTCATCCGGCGGATATTCAGTCGCAGGATCAAGACATCGATCGCCCAGTTCATCGTAACGATGGTCGCTACCGTCGTTTTTGACCTCACTTTGGCGATATTGATCGGCATCGGGCTGTCGATGCTGCTGTTCGTCATCCGGAGCAAGGATGTTCGCATCGAAGTCGTGGAGCCGGCGTTGGATCCGGAAGCAAAACGCACCAAGGTAGTCTATGTGGACGGTGCGCTATTTTTCGCCACACAGGATAAGCTCGGTCCGCTCGTCGACGACTTGATTGCGGATGGTTGCCGGCGGATTCTCTTTTCGTTGCGAGGCGTGCCGACCATCGATCATTCGGCGCTCTCCGAGATCGAGGCGATCGTCAAGCAGTGCAAAGCGAATCGTGTCGAAGTTCTGTTCGCCGGCCTGCAGCCTACGGTTCAGAACATGTTCGAACGACTGTCGCTCGACATTCTCGTGGGACGTGACAATTTCTATACCAGCGCCGTCGTGGCGCTCGATGCGATGGGGCTGCTTTCGGCTCGATCCGATTGATATCTGATCGAGCGGACTTCCAGCCGGATGCTTTCCGTTCCGCTGTTGCCGGCTAGGAATCCGAACGAGACGGCTCCCCCCGAAGAAGGGAGTTCGAAGTCCCTGACAAGTTGCCATGCCGCCGCGTCGGCCAGTGCATAGGATACCGCGATACGTTCCGCCTTGCGTCGGATTCGCCAGGAAAGAGTTCCGTCGCTAGGTGCTGAGGCAGGAAAGCCGACTACGTCGATGCATCCTCGGACAGCCATCGAAGAGCGGATCTGCCGCATGCCCTCCTCAGCGCCGACAGTCGACGCCCAGAACCAGTCCCCCGGATCCTGATAGATTACCGGTCCGAACCGGATTTCTTGCGAAAGATCGATCGGCGGTATGGAAAATGTGAACGTGAAGTTTTCCTCGCTGACGGCGAGCATGCGTAATGTCCGTCCCACTGTATTGTCTTTGATCGTCCCCGGAGGAGCGATGAACGTAATCGATGCGCTTGTCTTTCTGACACCCTTGGGAAGTTCCATCCATCTGAGTTCTTTCATGATCGGTTTCATGCCGCCAGTATAGGGCGAACCTGCCTTCGCTGTCATCCATTGCGCCTCGTCGATTCCACGCCGATCGTTTTCAGCACACAGCATTCACCCGCTGCGGGATGTCCCGCCTGCATGTCCGGTTCGTATCCGGCGGCTTCATCGTCGAAGCGTTTTTGTCTATCCTGCGGGTCTTCACGATGAGAGCTAGTTGTGATAGGCTGTCATTCTGGAAGGCTGGAAAGCGTGACGGCAAACGTCCGGCCGGGAGGATTGCCTTGTGAAATCACCGAAGGAACATTCGTTGGAACGTCGGTTCCTCTCTCTTTTCCCAGAAGATACCGCCAGCCACAGACTTGCGGAAGCCTTGGTCGACGATCAGGAGATCCAGGCGATGCAGGACTACGGCAACAGCGTTTCGATCAAGCGTCTCGGTTTCAATGACCACGGCCCGGTCCACATGAGGCAGGTGGCGTATAATGCGGTCGTGATGCTGGATCTGCTGCGGGACGCTGGAGTCAGGACCTCTCTGGAGCTTGAGGGTACGGGAACGTACGAAGACAGTCTCTGCGCCGTCGTGCTTGCGGCGTTTCTCCATGATCTGGGCATGACGATCGGCCGGCAGGATCATGAATTGCTCAGTTGCCTGCTCGCCCAACCGATCATCGACAGAATCCTTGCGGCCGTACTGCCCGATAGCCTGCAACGGAGAGTCGTAATCCGTTCGTTGGCGTTGGAAGGGATTTTCGGGCATATGGCTACCAGGAGGATACATTCGCTCGAAGCAGGCCTGATCCTCATAGCCGACGGATGCGACATGGAGAAAGGCCGTGCGCGGATCCCTATGGCGCTGAACACTACGCCGAAGACCGGCGACATCCACAAATATTCGGCGAATTCGATCGAGAACGTCACCATCGGCAAAGGAAATCGGAAGCCGATCAAGATCGAAGTGGAAATGTCCACCGACGTCGGATTGTTCCAGATCGAAGAAGTCCTGCTACCAAAAATAGACATGAGTCCAGACAAACCATTCGTGGAGCTGTACGCACACGTCACCGGACAAGATCCGAGACAATATCTGTAAGGGAGGGAACGGGATGATAGCCGTCATCGGAGAATCCTTGATCGATTTCATAGGGGTGGAGTCGCCGTCGAGAGGCCGAATGTTCGAGTCCTTTGTCGGCGGATGCGGTCTCAATACCGCCACTGCGATCGGCAGACTTGGTGGAGCGGTCACGTTTTTCGGAGGAATATCGTCCGATATGTTCGGACGGAGGATCGTCTCCCACTTGGTGACGAACCAAGTCCTGTTCGATCCCGACCTGTGCAACATGCCGGCTCCGACGACCCTTGGATTCGCCAGTCTGGATGAACATGGCGGCGCATCCTATGCCTTCTATTGCAGGGGTACCGCGGCAATGACGCTTTCCACCGAACAGCTGTCGATGTCCCTGTCCCTGAACACGGATATCCGTATCGTCCATATCGGATCCCTCAGCCTCGTCGTGCAGCCGGTCTGCGACGCTATTCTCGATTCGGTGGAGTTCCTGAATCCTCATCCGGTCGTCTTCTTCGATCCGAATGTCAGACCTGCGGTCATCGATGATTTCCCTGCCTATCGTGCACGTTTTCTCAAGATTGCGAAAACCGCTGATATCATCAAGCTCAGCGACGAAGATCTTGCTCTCATGTATGATGACATGGCTGTAGACGTTGCGGTGGCGAAACTGCGGGAGTCTTCCGGCGCCCATGTGGTGCTGACGAGAGGGAAATCCGGTGCCGCATGGATTCTGCCGGACGGGACGTGGATCGACTGCCCGGCCTTCGAGACAACGGTCGTGGATACTGTCGGCGCAGGGGATACGTTCAGCGGGGCATTGCTCCATTTTCTGCAGGAGCGTGGGCTTCTCGGATCCGACGGTACCGCTCCCGAACTGATGCCGATTTCTCCGGACATTGCCTCCGAGGCGCTCAGATTCGCTTCCGCCGCGGCTTCGATCAACTGCTCCCGACCGGGGTGCGATCCTCCGACGGCCGATGAACTATCAGATAGGATAGATACTCTATGATCGGTGGTCCGATCGCTTTCCCCCGCTTTTTCCGAAGACCGCGACGTCCACGATTCGGCGTCGCTTTCCTGTTCGCCTTCATCTGCATCGCGATGCTTTCGGTGTCCTGTTCCCGCACGAAAGTCCGGAAATATTCCCGGACCGAGCTGATGTTCGGCACTGTCTGCCGAATTTCCCTCGTCGATACGTCCGGGGAGCTTGACGGCGATGCCGCTCTTGAGGAAACGTTTTCGCGTTTGGCGGACATCGAAAAAAGGATCAGCCGGACGCAAGCCGGTAGCGAGATATCGTCGGTCAATGGTCAAGCGGGAACTGCGCCGGTCGCAGTGTCGGAGGAAACGTACGAGCTTGTGAAAACAGCGCTCCAGTATGCACGGCTGACCGATGGTGCGTTCAATCCCGCGATCGGTCCGTTGGTCTCGCTTTGGGGGATCAATACGGAAACCGCGAAGGTCCCTTCCGACGAGGAAATTTCCCGTGTCCTGCCATTGCTCGATTGGCGAGAGGTCGTGCTCGATGATGCGGAGCATACCATTTTTCTGCCTCGACAGGGGATGTCCCTTGATCTGGGGGGAATCGGTAAAGGCTATGCGGCCGATGTCGCAAAAGCGACATTGCGCCGGTTCGGCGCAAGCAGTGCGCTGGTCAATCTTGGTGGAAATATCCTGGTCATCGGTACGAAACCTGATGGCGAGGCATGGCGGATCGGACTGCAGGATCCCGATAGCTCCCGGGGAGAGTTCTTCCTCTCCGTCTCATTGACCGACGAGACTGTGGTTACCAGTGGTCCGTACGAACGTTATTTCGTTCAGGACGGAGTGCGTTATCATCATATCCTCGACGCATCGACTGGCTATCCCGCTGTCACGCATATTGCAAGCGTCACCATCGTGGGTGCCGATTCGACTGGAGCCGATGCGCTTTCCACCGCCGCGTTCGTCCTCGGAGTGGAACCCAGTCTTGCTTTGTTGCGGACGCTTCCAGGCGTAGAGGCCGTTTTTCTCATGGACGACGGGACCATCCGCATGAGCGAAGGTCTGGCAGACGATGCATCCCGGTGGCGACTGGCCACGGATCGCTACTCGGTCAAGCTTGGCGACTGACAGCCCGTTGTCCGTCGCCGACGCCCCCAGTTTCGTTTCCCCGCTCTTGTATTGTATTCCTGGAGTGTGTAAACTGTCCGGTGAGTATTCATATGGAGGCGATCGATGGTACGACGAGGACGAGGAAGAAACGGCGGTGCGCTGCGGATTCTGCTCATCGTGTTGGGCGCGATACTTGCCATCGTACTGTCAGTGCTCCTGCTCAGGTGGACGCAGTCCATAGCTTCCAGGAGCAGGGAGCAGGAGCTTCGTCGTGCTCTGTCGGAAGTTCTGGCGCAAGGGGGCGAGCGCGGGTTGCTGGAAATGGCCGGCGTGCCTGTCAACAACATCTTCTATGGCGATAGCGGTGTCACGCTGTTCCAGGGGGACGAAGCGTCGTGGAGATTCAGCGCCGATGAACTGCAGAACATCTCCATCTACGAAAAGTGCAACCAGAGTGTCGTCCATATCACTACGGTCGGCGAAAGTTCCGTCAGTTCGTTTCTCGACGTGATGCCGGAGCAAGGAACGGGAAGCGGGGTGATCCTTTCCACGGAAGGCTACCTGCTGACGAACGCCCATGTCGTCAATGGCGCCGCATCCATGACGGTGAGTCTCTATGACGAATCTTCGTACGACGCGGTGCTGGTCGGAATGGACGAGGAGAACGATCTTGCGGTGATCAAGATCCAACCGGACGATTCCGTGAAGCTGACGCCGATTACGTTCGGCACTTCCGCCGACTTGCAGGTCGGGCAGAAAGTCGTTGCGATCGGCAACCCCTTCGGCTATGACCGGACCATGACCGTCGGTATCGTCAGCGGTCTTGGAAGACCTGTGCGTTCCGACAACGGCAAGGTCATCATGGGGATGATCCAGACCGACGCCGCGATCAATCCCGGCAATTCCGGCGGACCGCTGCTCAACAGCAGGGGGGAGATGATCGGGATCAATACGTCGATCTATTCGACAAGCGGCGGTTCGATGGGCATCAGCTTCGCGATTCCTGTCGATACTGCGGTCGCGGTGATTCCAGACCTGATCAAGTTCGGCAAGGTTTCTCGGGGGTGGCTCGATATCGTTCCTGTGCAATTATCCTCCCAGATCGTGGAATATGCGAAGTTGCCTGTCGAAAAGGGAATCCTCGTCAGTCAGGTGGTTCCTGGCGGAAAGGCTGACAAGAGCGGCTTGAAGGGTGGTTCCGAGAAGGTGCGTTACGGCAACAGCGTCATCTATCTCGGTGGCGATGTCATCGTCGGAATCAACGGTACGCCGATTTCCGAATATAACGATCTGTATACGGCGTTGCTTGCCACCCGTCCCGGCGACAAGGTCAAGATGACCGTCAATCGCGGCGGTACGGAGAAGACGCTGCAGGTTGAGCTTGTCGAACGTACGTCGGAGAATGTCGGCTGGATCGTTCGTTAGCTCTTGCCGTCGGCTCCTGTTTGCGATACACTAAAAGAGTACTTATCATTTGTTACCTATTTTAAAAGGATTGTCGCATGACCGAAGATATGCAAAGTTCCCATGTCGACGCCTCCTGGGGAGGGGAAGTCGTTACCAATATCCATGACAACGCCAGAGGAGAATCGATTCCTTTTAAGGTAGAGGCTCCCTACGAGCCGTCAGGTGATCAGGGGCAGGCGATCGAGAAGCTTGCCGACGGCGTGCTGAAAGGGTATGGGCGGCAGACGCTCAAAGGCGTTACCGGCAGCGGCAAGACATATACGATGGCCAAGATCATCGAGAAGGTCCAGCGCCCGACGTTGGTGTTGTCCCACAACAAGACGTTGGCAGCCCAGCTGTATCGGGAGTTCAAGTCGTTCTTCCCGCACAATGCGGTGGAGTATTTCGTTTCCACGTACGACTACTATCAGCCGGAGGCCTATGTTCCGGGCAAGGATCTCTATATCGAGAAGGATGCCGATATCAACGACGAGATCGATCGGCTCCGCCTTTCAGCATCGTTTTCGTTGATGGAGCGGCGGGATGTCATCGTCGTGGCCACCGTCTCCTGTATTTTCGGACTGGGTAATCCGGTTTCCTTGAAAGATATGGTCCACACGTTCCGTGTGGGGCAGCTGTTCGATCATCATGATGATTTGGAACAATTGGTCCGGATGCAGTACGAACGCAACGACATGGTTCTCAAGCGCGGTTGTTTTCGTGTGCGCGGCGATGTCATCGAGATATGTCCTTCGTATCTGGAGAACGCGGTCAGGATCAGTATCGATTGGGATGAGATCGCCTCGATCCAGTGGTTCGACCCGCTGACCGGAGAGAAACAGGAACAGGAGGATTCGTTCACGCTCTATCCTGCCAAGCAGTTTGTCATGCCGCCGGAGGAGGTTCGTGCAGCCATCGGACGCATCCGGTCCGAGATGGAGGACCAGTACGCATATTTTGTCAATTCCGGCAGGCCGCTTGAGGCAGAGCGGATCAAGACGAGGACCGAGTACGATCTTGAGATGCTTCAGGAAATCGGCCACTGTTCGGGGATCGAGAACTATTCTCGCCAGTTGAGCAACCGTAAGCCGGGGGAACGACCGGCTGTCCTGCTGGATTATTTTCCTCCGGGGTTCCTGACGTTCATCGACGAATCGCATGTCACCTTGCCGCAGGTGGGGGCTATGTACGAGGGAGATCGATCCCGGAAGGTCAACTTGGTGAACTATGGATTCCGCCTTCCTTCCGCTTTGGACAACCGACCGCTGAAGTTCAATGAATTCACCGAGGTAGTGGGCCAGCGGATTTTCGTTTCCGCCACCCCCGGTCCGATGGAACGTGCCGAGAGCGTTCAGACGGTGGAACAGGTGATCCGTCCCACCGGATTGCTCGATCCCGAGGTCATCGTCCGCCCGACGGAGGGGCAGATGGAGGACCTGTACGGAGAGATTCGCAAGTGCGTGGCGAAAAAACAGCGGGTGCTGGTCACCACGCTGACGAAACGGATGGCGGAGGATTTGTCTGCATACTTGGCCAATCTCGGGCTCAAGGTCCGCTATCTCCATTCCGAGATCGAGACGATCGAGCGCGTCGAAATTCTTCGGGATCTTCGTCTGGGCGAATACGATATCCTGGTGGGGATCAACCTGTTGCGTGAGGGGCTTGATCTGCCGGAAGTCGCCCTTGTCGCGATTCTTGACGCCGACAAGATCGGTTTCCTCCGTTCCACCACGTCGCTGATCCAGACGATCGGCCGTGCCGCCCGAAACGCCGAGGGGCGGGTGATCATGTACGCCGACCGAGAAAGCGATGCGATGAAGGAGGCGATCGAAGAAACCCGTCGACGCCGCGAAATCCAGATGGCATACAACACGGAGCATGGTATTACCCCCAAGACGATCGTCAAGGCCGTGCAGGATCTGATCCAGCGGGAGAAGGAGGATACCGCCCAGTTGCAGAAGGATGATATCGCCATCCGCAAGAGCGGCTACAACCTTCTTGTCGCATCCGACCGAAAGAAATACGTCAAGGATCTGGAGAAAGAGATGCTTGAATGCGCAAAGAACCTCGAGTTCGAGCGTGCCGCGGTGCTTCGCGATGAGATCGAGTCGATCCGGAACATGCACATCGGCTGATCGCGAAGGTTGCTGCGCCGGTTGTTCTTGCCTAGAATTCGAACAGCACCAGATCGTACAGCCCGCGGATGAGTTGCGGGGACTGTAACTTCACATATTCTGTTGGCATCTCCGATACTGCATAGGAGAATAACCCATCGATGGTCAATGTATTCCCGTTGCAGGCAGGAGGAGTGGTGAATGCATATGTCGTTTCGCCGTCCTCAGTATCTTCATTGACAAGTCCGAGTCCTTTCAGAATTGATTCCGTGAAAAATCCATGTCCTTCGTCGCCAGGTTCGAAGGATTGTTTATCGGTACTTGCGGCGGATATGACGAATAGACTGTCCGAAGATATGGTGGTTTCTTTTTCCCATAATGAAGCAAATGCGTCGTGCCATGCATTTTCCGAAGTTTGAAGATCAATTGTAGTTTCGTCGTGAGGAATATGATTGCCACTGAAGCAACTGTCAAGAATCAGGACTTTTTTCCCTGGAATGTCCACTAAAGCTTCCAGCATTTCTTCAGGGGAAATTCTTGCATTGGATTCTGTTGCTGAATAGGCAGGTAAAAGACTGCCGTCGGTATCGCCGTGTCCGCTGTAATAGATGACTGTTATATCGTTTTTATCACATTCCTTGAAGATTTCCAACTGATCAAGGATATTCGTTTTACTTGGGTATGATGGATCAGTGGCTGTATAGACTTTCCCCTTCTCTTGAAGCATTTCGATGATATTGCTTTCAGGAGAGAATTCTGAAAGATTCACTGCTGCTTGTGCCAATGCAAGAAACGCTTGCGAGATAGCTTTTGCGTCATTGACCGTTCCTTTCAAAGTACTAGGTTTGTTGCTGCCGCCATAATTGCTGTAATCGATGCCGATCGATATGATCCGTATCGTCCCGTTCTCCGGCTCCGGAACGAACAGTTCGCAGGAAGAGAGGAATATCGCCAGCGAGATGCTTGCGAGAACGATCATCGATAGAAACAGGAATCGTTTCATCGAGACCTCATCTGCGTTGCGTCATCCATAGCTTGCGAGATGTTGTAATACCACCGCAATCCGATTCCCACTTGAACCGCCAGTATCTGGTTGCGAAATTCGAAACGTATCGGAGACGTCAGTTCAAAGACATTGTGTACCATGGAGCCAAGACGGAACGTGGGAGCCGCCATGACATCGATCGCCGCGAAAGCCTGCTGTGCCGGATCATACCAGCAGAACAACGCCGTTCCGGCGACCTGAAGCCCTATGGAGTCGTTGATCTGGATATGGATCGATGCCGCAGGACCGATCGCCCAGAACGGACGGTAGAACGTGTTTCCCCAGTAAATCGACCTGCTGGTGTATTTCAGCCAGAGTTCGCCACCGAACGTCACGGATCCGATCCTCAGCGAAAGGGGCGCCATATCGATCTGTACGGCGGCCTGACTGCGGAACGGAAGCGATTCCTGATCGGCAAGACCGGAACTCGTCGGAATTGCGGCGGAGTAGGACGATGAGAGCGAGATGCCTGACGTCCATGCGGCGTTTGCATGGAGCGGGAGGATCGTGAGCATTACAAGCGACAGAAACGTCAGGCCGATATGTCGTAGCCGATGATACATGCTCCACCTCACTTCGGCCTACTATAGCATGAAGGACGGACGTCTGTCCCTAGATTTTGCATAGAAAGGGGTATGGACATGGAACTCCTCCTGTCGGAGATATGGAGAAATATCCCCTTCGCGATTCAAGGAGGGAGATCAGATGTGATCCACAATGATACCGTCGATATATTCGACGAGTTCGGAAAGCCTGACTCCGAGAGTGACCAGCGAGCGCTTCGGCTTGTCTTCGGAAGCAGCGAGGATTCGTTTGCCGTTCCATTCGCATTCCATCAGATAGCGTGAGCCTTGATATTCGCAATCGAGGATCCGTGCGTCGACGAACCGAAGATGGGGGAGAAACTCCGGGAATGCGAGCGAAGGATCGTCATGAACCAGCACGTTTTCCGGTCTGAAGAATACCTGATGCTCCCCGACGGTCTGTCTGAACACGAATGCGGTCGATCCGGCCTCGGCCGAAACCAGTGTCTTCGGGATGATTTCATAGGGAAGCACTGTTCCATCTCCCATGAACGTTGCGGCGAACAACGTGCCGGGACGCTGGTAGACCTGCTGCGGCGTAGCCAGCTGCTCGGCATTGCCATCGTGCATCACCAGTATCCGGTCGCTGAGGGAAAGCGCTTCTTCCTGATCGTGCGTCACGTAGATCGTCGTGATCCCCGTCTCCTCATGGATTCTACGGATTTCCTTGCGTAGATGCTTGCGAAGCTGGGCGTCGAGAGCCGACAACGGCTCGTCGAGCAATAGGAGGCGAGGATTCGAGGCGAGCGCCCGTGCCAGTGCGACGCGTTGGCGTTCTCCTCCCGACAACTCGCCCGTCTTCCGCTTCTGGTATCCCTCCAGCCCGACGAGGGCGAGCAAGGACGCAACGCTCTGTCTGCGGTCGTTCTTCGGAATCCGTTGCAACTTGAGCGAGTATGCGATGTTCTGAGAGACGTTCAGGTGGGGGAACAACGCATAGTCCTGGAACACGAGACCGATGTTCCGTTCCCAAACC
>Ga0172377_10003274_pt1 | contig 16607 bp, 17 predicted proteins | sample Pumphouse3metaG_FD_119749 | JGI IMG/M metagenome (GOLD analysis project Ga0172377, IMG submission 119749) | Leachate microbial communities from a municipal landfill in Southern Ontario, Canada - Pumphouse #3 metaG | ecosystem: Engineered > Solid waste > Landfill > Unclassified | place: Canada...
TCCTTTCTTTTTCGTTTCTCTTCCTGCTGTATGGTCTTGGAGGCCTTGCTGTGGCCAAGAGCCAGCCTTCCTATGGATTCGCCCCGTTCAGGCTGAGTAGGATCGAGGGGAGACTCCTCGAGGACTCCCTGCTCACCCGCTCCCACAAGCAGGTCGTCCGGCTCAAGCTCAGCGCCTCCTGGACTCAGGATGGTGATGTCTTTGGTGCAAGGGGTGTGGTCTCAGCCTTGTTGAAAACGGATGAGTTGCTCATTGCTGGAAGTGACATCCTTCTGGAAGGAAGACTTTCAGAGACAGGGGACCTGTTTCTCTGTTCGTCGTTCCAGGTGGGAAGGCTCTCCAAGCTGGGGCTGAAACGACGGGAACTCCTCTCGCATCTCTCCTGGTTGCTCCAACACCGCATTGCAGATGAAGCAGCAAGAAGCCTTGCCCTGATGCTCCTGCTGGGTCAGTCGACCGAGGCCTCCTTCGCCTTGAAGGATGCAAGCATTGGAGCCGGGTGTGCCCACCTTCTGGCACTCTCGGGTATGCACCTGCAGGTCTTCCTGCTGCTGAGCAGTTGGTTCTCCTCCCTTTTTCTGGGTCGCTATTGGGGCAAGCGCATCGGCTTTCTGATCCCCTTGGGCTATGTGGTTCTGGTAGGACCGAAACCCTCCTTGGTCAGGGCGCTTTTGATGCATCTCATCTCGCTCTTTCCCTTCTCGCAAGAGATGCGCTCTCTATCGTCTCTCCTGCTTGCCTATGCAGTACAGCTTTGGTTGTTCAGCTGTTCTGTCACCAGCTTTGCCTTTCTGTTCAGCTATGCTGCAATAACCCTGCTCATTCTGGGGCAAGCGTTGCCTCCCTTTCCCCTGAAAACCACAGCTCTGGCCATTCTCGGCACCGCTCCGGCCTCCATGATTTTGACCGGCTCTTGGAATCTTGCAGGGCTCCTGTTCTCCTATCCGGCAGGCCTGCTGATTCATCTTCTGATGGTTCTCAGTCTTGTTTGCCTTCCATTCGGAGGAGTCCCTGTGCTCTTGCTGACCCAGTGTACCCACGTGCTCCAAACCCTGCTTGCTTTGGCATCGGAGGTTCCCTTTGTCTTCAAAGCTGGTGCATACTGTCTCTATCTTCTTGTTCTGTTGACCTGTATCGCCATCATTGGCTATGCTGGACAAGCTCTGCACAAGAGAAGGAGATACCGCAATGAGCTGGACCTTTGCCTACGATTCACCGAACGCAATCACTCGCCTTTTGGATCGGGAGGATCTGGCGATGAGCAAGAAGTTTGGACAGAACTTCCTGATCTCCCACCCGGTGCGTGAACGCATTGTCGATTTGCTTGAGGTGAGCGAAGGCCAACAGGTTTGGGAGATCGGTCCGGGCATCGGCTCGATCACAAGCCTGTTGCTTGAAAAGCGAGCCCAGGTCACCGCCTTTGAGATTGATCATGGGTTTTGCAGGATACTGAATGAGCAAGCCTTCGGGGATGACCCCCACTTCCGTCTGGTGGAAGGGGATGCCCTCAAAACCTTGCCGCTCTCGCTGCAAACCGAAGGGGTACCGGCACGCATATGCGGGAATCTTCCCTACAACGTCGGTTCGGTCATTCTGGCAAAGCTTCTGGAAAGTCCCTATCGTCCCTCCCGCATGGTGTTTACCCTCCAGAAGGAGGTTGTTGACCGAATTTGCGCCCAACCGGGTTCAAAGGATTGGTCGTCGTTCTCCCTGCTTGCCCAAGCTGATTATGAGGTGAGTCTGGCCACCACCATCAACAGTGGAGCCTTCTATCCTCCTCCGAAGGTCACCAGCAGTGTGATCCTGTTCTCCTTGCGCAGCGAGAGCAAGGTGGAGAGCTCCCTGCGCTCCCATTTTTTCACCTTGGTGCGCGATCTCTTCGCACAACGTCGCAAGACGGTGAAGAACAACCTGCTTGGGGGGAAGGTTGGGGCCATGGTCGGCAAGGATGGGGTGCAGTGGCTGCTTGAGGATGCCCAGCTCAATCCTTCGCTTCGTGCGGAAGCGCTCGACTGGGAGCAGTTCCTTGCCCTCAGTGCGTCTCTTGCCAGCTATCGAGCCAGGTATACCGGCGATACTGCACCAGCGAGATGATGCCCCGCAAGCTCAGGTCGCTGGCCATGGCGATCCATACGCCCAACAAGCCCAGACTGGTTGTCCTGAGCAGCAGATAGGCAAGCGGCAGGCGAAGCAGCCACATTCCCGCAATCGAGATGGCAAACGGACGCCGGGTATCCCCTGCGCCCCTGAATACCCCGAATGCGAGCATGGAAAGTCCGAATGCCGGCTCGGCAAAGGCTTCAATCCTCAGGATTGTTGTTCCCAGCGAAATGACTTGGGCATCCTGGGTGAAGAAGCGCATCAGAACGGGTGCAAAAAGATAGAGGACAACCCCCATCAGGCTCATCAGGGCTGTGCCAAGCATGGTGCAGGTATCGGCAAAGCGCTTTGCCAGGTCCTTGTCCCCGCTGCCCAACGACTGGGCGACCAGCGTGGTTGCGGCAGTAGAGAAGCCCGAAGGCGGCAGGTAGGTGATTGATTCGGCGGTATTTGCCAAAAAGTGTGCTGCCAAGGCGGTGGTACCCAGGGTTCCCACCATCTTGGTGAAGACAATTTGTCCGAAGGAGAGCGTTGAGCGTTCCAAGGCAACGGGGATGCCGAGGCGGATGGCATTCTTGAGTATTGCCTTTTCATAGTGTGCTTTCTGGCCGAGGTGTATCCTGATTGCCCGATCACCGGTGAAGAGCGTGTACAGCAGAAGCATGCAGGTGATCGTCACCGAAATGGTGGTGGCGATGGCAGCTCCCTTGACCCCGAGCCCAAGGCCGGGGAGGGTGGCAAATCCGATGGGGATGCTCTCGAAGATGAGCAGGAAGTTGAGGATCACATTCAGCACGTTGTTCAAGCCGTTGAGCAGCAAGGGTGTTTTTGCATCGCCGCTGCAGCGCAACAACGTGGAGATGAGAATCATCACCAGATTGGGAAGATATCCCAAGGCTATGTAATGGTAGTAGGTGCTGGCAAGACTCTGCACTTCCGCTTCCGCACCGATCCAAGCGGGAAGGATGCGTGCTATCGCCAGGAATGCAAAGGTGAGGACGAGTCCGAACCCTATTGAGGTATGCAAGGCTTGGCGGGTGATCAGGTTGGCACGGTCTTTCTTTCCGGCTCCCAGGTTGCGGGCCATGAGGACGGAGAACCCGATGGCGAAGGCGTTCATCCACCCATTCACCAGCCAGATTGTGGAGGTGGGGACAGCAATGGCTGCAGTGGCTTGGGCACCAAGCGAGCCGACCATGGCAGAGTCAACATACGTGACGGTTACCTGCAGGACCTGTTCGAGGATCGTAGGCCAGGCGAGAGACCAGATGATGGTTCTCGGGGGAATTGAGCGGTCAAGAAGATTGGGTTGGGAGCGTAGGCTTGCCATCGAGCGCCTCTCCTTCTGAGGCGAAGGTATCGTAGCGAAAAGAGGGGCGCAAGGCAAGGGCAGGAAGGCTGGCCCTCCTGCCCGTCAACAATCAGATTGCAGCAGACTGGGCCAGGGTGATGGCACTGGTCACTACGATGTCTTCCACCGAGCAACCGCGGCTGAGATCGCTGATCGGCTTGGCGAAGCCCTGGAGAATGGGGCCATAGGCCTCTGCACCGGCAAGTCTCTGAACGAGCTTGTACCCGATGTTGCCTGCCTGAAGGTCAGGGAAGATCAGGGTATTGGCAGTGCCGGCTACCGCCGAGGTGGGAGCCTTGCTCTTGGCAACACTGGGTACGATTGCTGCATCGAGCTGCAGTTCGCCATCAACAGCGAGGTTGGGAAGCTTTTCCTTGATCAGGCGGGTGGCGGTGACGACCTTGTCCACCAGATCTCCCTTTGCAGATCCCATGGTTGAGTAGGAGAGCATGGCAACCTTCGGCTCAGCATTGAGGAAGGTTTTGCAGGAGAGTGCGGATGCTTCTGCGATTTCTGCAAGCTGCTCGGCGCTGGGGTTGGGGATGGTGGCGCAGTCAGCAAAGATGAACGAACCGTTGGCCCCATACTCAGCCTTGTCGGTAGCCATGACGAAGCAGGAGGAGGCATACTTGATGCCGGGCTTGGTCTTGATGATGTTGAAGGCTGCAAGCAGAACATTGCCGGTGGTGTTTTCCGCCCCGGCGACCATGGCGTCAGCCTTGCCCAGGCGTACCATCATGGCACCCCAGCGCAGCGGATCGATGATGCCCTCGAAGGCTTCCTCAAGGCTCATGCCCTTGTGCTTGCGCAGCTCATAGTACTCCTGTGCAAATGCACTGCGGTCTTCGCTGGTGACAGGGTCGACAATGGTGATGCCCTCAAGGGAGGTGTTCACCGAATTGGCGGCCTGTGCGACTGCGTCATTGTTTCCGACCAGGATAACGGTCTTGGCCAGCTTTTCGTCGACAATCTTGCGTGCCGCCTGGATGGTTCTGAGCTCAGTACCTTCTGCGAGGACGAGCTGTTTGTTGGCCGCAATAGCTTGGGCCTTCATTTTTTCTGCAAACGTCATGGTTATGCTCCTTGACAGGAAAGATAAAATTGGTTGGTTGCAGTCTACCACGTTCGCATCGCTTGGAAAAGGGCGGCAAGGCTCTGTATTTCCTTGCTTGCCTGTGATACTGTCGGTGCATGGTAAGCAGAAACCTCCTCTATGTGCAGGTCATTGCATTGGCGTTCAGCACCAGCTTGTTTGGTGGGTTGGGGGAGGAAATCCGCATTGCCTGTTCCATCAACCTGGAACAGATGAGCCTTCTGATGGGGTTCAGCCAGATAGGCTCACTGGTCTCTTTCCTTTCGCTTCCCTTTCTCTCCAAGCGTATCGGTTCCTATTCCCTGCTCATCACGGGCATTTTCGTTTCCTCACTCTCCTTGCTGGGAATGGGTCTGTCCCGTTCGCTCATCTTCTTTGGTGCGTTTTTCCTGCTCAGCACCTTGGCAGGATATCTGTATGGGACAAGCAACGTCATGGTGCTGATCAACCTGGATCCCCAACGTTCGAAAACCAATATTCCGCTCATGCACCTCACGTACAGCATCGGGGGCATGTTCAGCGGGCTCTACATCGCGTATCTGAAGCGAAGCCAGTGGTACTACGGCTATGTACAGATGGCGGTTCTGTATGCCCTTCTGGCAATTCTGTTCCTGGTCTTCAGGCCGCAGCAAGCCCGCACCTGGGCGAAACCCAAGTACCAAAGCCTGGGCAGTGGTTTCTCTTTGCTCAAGGATGCCCAATTTGCACGGTTTTTGTTCTTCCTGATCACCGCCAATGCGGTGGAGTTCTGTGCGATCATCTACCCGTTGGCCTATATCACTGAGGTGCTCGGGGGCAAAGCGAGTGCAATCGGCAGTGCCATCGTCATTCTGCACGGGAGCATCGCTTGTTCAAGACTCATGGTCATCCCCCTCCTGAAACAGGGCTTTGCTCCCAAGCGTCTGTTGCTCATTCTCAGCCTGGTGTGCGCAGCCGGTCTCCTCTTGCTTGCCTTCTCGTCTTCGCTTGGGGTTGCTCTGCTCTGTCTTTCCTTGCTTGGACTTGGCATCGGGGCGGTGAATCCTGTCAGCCAGGTGTTGGAGATAACCCAGTGGCCACAGGACCTCATGCAATTGGCAAACCTTCGGTCAATGGGTTCCACAGCCGGAAGGATGTTCATGCCTCTGCTCGTCGGCTTGATCCTCACCACCTTCAGCCTCTCTTCTGTCTTTCTGTTTCTTGCTTGTTGCATGGTTCTGTCCCTTCTTGTATTGCTTCGCTCCAGGATGTGAGAGAAGAGCTGTACGAGTGCACACTTTTTCTGTACAATGCCGGCCATGGAAGCAAACTTGCGCATCGGCGTCTATGGCTTGGGAAGGTTCGGTTCATTCTGGGCCAAAGCATTGGCCTCACATGGATTCTCTGTGGTTGGCTATGGCAGAAGTGCCACCAGTGCCCCAGAGGGAGTGCGTCTTGGCTCTGAGGACGAGGTCCTCACAGCAGACGTGCTTTTCTATTGTGTGTCCATCAGTGCATTCTCCGCGGTCCTTGAACGGACAGCACCGAGGATTGGTACCCATACCTTGGTGATGGATACCTGTTCGGTCAAACTCTATCCCGCCAAGCTGATGCGTGAGAAACTTCCCAAGCAGGTGCAGTGCATCGCCACCCATCCCATGTTCGGGCCCGACTCGGGCAAACACGGGGTCGAGGGGCTTCCCTTTGTCATTTGCCCAGTCCGTTGCGAGCAAGATGTCTTGCAGGATTGGATCGCGGAATTCAAGCGATGGGATCTCCACGTTCTGTCCATGAGTTGTGACCAGCATGACCGGGAGGCCGCCTGGAGCCAGGGTATCACCCACTTCATCGGAAGGACGCTCAGCGAACTGAGCCTGGGGGAGACGGAACTGGCAACGACGGGCTACCGGACCCTGATGACGGTGGTGGAACAGACCTGCAACGACCCGCTGCAACTCTTTTATGACCTGCAGCGATACAACCCGTATGCACGACAGATGCGTATGGGACTCAAGGGAGCGCTTGATACGGTTATGGAAGCGCTCAAGAGGCAGGAGGATGGACGTTGAACGTTTGTGTATATACGTTGGGATGCAGGCTCAACCAGTGTGAGAGTGAGGCAATAGCCGATAGTTTTGCGAAGCAGGGCTTCACCGTTGTGGGCGAGCAGGAAAAGGCTGACATCTATGTGGTGAACACCTGTACGGTTACCAGCAAGGCAGAGCAGAAGGCTCGTCGGATGATCCGCAAGTTTGCTGCCACGGCAGTGACGTTGGCAACCGGTTGCTATGCACAGGTCAATGAGGAGGAGCTGAAAGAACTCGGAGAGAATGTCATCGTGGTTCCCTTGGAGAAAAAGGCTCACCTGCTCAAGCTGGCAGAACACCTGAAAGCCAGTGTGGTTGCAGGCATGGACCTCAAGCAAGGCTGTCTCTCCTTCAGTGACGGGAGAGCTTCCGTATTCGACTATGATGCCGCTTCCTTCTCCTACCACAGCAGGGCTTACCTGAAAATCCAGGATGGGTGCGACAACAGTTGCGCCTATTGCCGTGTGCATATTGCGCGGGGCATGGCGATCAGTCTTGATCATGAGGAAGTGGTTTCCCGAGCGCTTGCACTCGAGCAAGCTGGGTTCCAGGAGATCATGCTCACTGGGGTGAACCTCACGATGTATGACCATCAGGGGCAAGGCCTCGGGGGGTTGCTGGAGCATCTGCTTCCCCGTCTTTCCGACAAGGTGAGATTGCGCCTCAGCTCGCTGGAGCCGGACCATATTGATGACCGGCTCTTGGAAATGCTCAAGGATCGGAGAATGCAACCTCATTTTCATATACCGGTACAGAGCGGCAGCGACCATATCCTGCAGAAGGTCGGCCGCAAATACACCATTGCTGAGCTCTCCAGGATACTCGATCGCTTGCGCATGGCCAAGGATGATCCCTTTCTGGCAGCAGATTTCATCACCGGCCTTCCTGGGGAAACCGAAGAGAACTTTGAGGAGACCCATCGGTTCATCACGGAGCAGCAATTCAGCAGCCTGCACGTCTTTCCTTTCTCCCCGCGTCCCGATACTCCCTTGTTCAAGGCCTCCGATCGTGTTCCTGAGTCGGTTCGTGACGAACGGGCCTTACGCCTCAGATCCCTCAGCACTGACTTGCTCCATACCTATCAGAAGCGACAGGTTGGCAAAGAGGCTGAGGTGATCATGCAAAAGCGCAAAGGCGGATATTGGTATGGGCTCAGCGGAAACTATCTTGATGTGAAAATCCTCTCTGCTCCCCCGTTTGCCAGGGAGGGCATGCTCATCAGCGGATCCTTCGGCCACGTGCTTGGTCAGGAGGGGAAGATGGAGTTCCTCTGCAATGGTCCCACTGCTTGAAACGGCGCGACTCAAGGCGTATGTAGTAGGGCTTGATGCTGCGAAGCAGCTTCTTGCCTACGAGAGCCGCAATCGTGCTGCTTTTGCTCCCTTTTCGGTAACCCATCAAACCAGCTTTTACACACTTTCCTCACTGCAGGATGTGTGTGAGAAGCAGGTGTCCCTGTATCTGAAGGGGCGCATGCTTCCGTTGCTCTTTTTTGCAAAAGAGGACCCTCTCCACATTTTGGGCACCGTGAACCTGAATCATATTGTCTGGGGTGCAAGCAGGTCTGCAAAATTGGGCTACAGCATTGATGTCGATCATCAGGGGCAGGGGTATGGCAAGGAAGCAGTGCAAGCAGTTGTATCGTATGCATTCAAAACACTGCACTTGCATCGTTTGGAGGCCCATGTCATGCGTGCGAATGCACCCAGCATTGCATTGGTCACCTCACTGGGTTTTTCCTGTGAGGGCGTATGCAGCGGTTACCTGTACGTAAACGGCAGGTGGGAAGACCACCTGCGCTATGCCTTGCTTGGAGATGATCGCAGGCCCTAGGACCTGCGCATCCTCAAGTCGCGGAATGTGATCTCAGGTTCCTGGATCACCACCATGGTATCCATCGGGACCGACTCCTTGATCCATACGTTCGATCCGATCACGGCATTGCGACCGATGGTTACATCCCCGAGAATCGTCGCATTTGAGTAGATGGTGACATTGTCCTCAAGGGTGGGATGACGCTTGGTTCCACGAATGAGGGCACCACAGGCATCTTTTGGGAAGCTCAAGGCGCCGAGCGTCACTCCTTGGTAGAGCTTCACATTGTTGCCGATGATCGTCGTTTCCCCGATGACCGTACCGGTGCCGTGGTCGATGAAGAAGGAGTTTCCGATCGTTGCTCCCGGGTGGATGTCGATTCCTGTCTCCTTATGGGCATACTCGTTCATCATCCTGGGGATGAGTGGCACTTCCATGAGAAAGAGCTCATGGGCTACCCGGTGGATGGTAAGGGTCTTGATGCAGGGGTAGGAAAGAATGACCTCACGCAGGTTTCGTGCGGCAGGATCTCCCTCAAATGCTGCGCGCGCATCCATCTTCAGACTGATGCGCAGCTGCGGGAGGATGGTGCAGAGCTTGTTGATGGTCTGGTCTGCCAGGTCGTTCGCATCACACTCGTCAAGGGAGGGCTTGTCGTAACGATATGCCAGAAAGAGCTGACTCTTCAGAAGCGAACAGACATTGTTCAGCTGAAGAGTGAGTATTTCTTCAAGGCTCATCTGCGCCTGGTCGCGTCCACAGCGGCCGGGAAACATCAGTTCCAAGAGTTCGTTGGAGATATCCCCGATGACCTGCATCTGGGGAAGTGGTTTCAGGCCGTGGAAGTTGGCGTTCCCGGCAACACGATCGAAGGTCCCCAAAAATGCACTTACATGGGCTGACGCATCGAATTGCTGTTCTTTGCACTGTCTCATGAACATACCATACGGTTCTTGTAGACGTTTATGCAAGGGTTCAGGCCATGAACTGCTCCGTTCTTTCATGAAAGGTTTTGGCAAGGTGGGCTGCTGCCGCCACTTTCAGGAGGTCCCCGATGAGAAAGGGGAGCATCCCGACCTTCAGGGCGGTTTGCCAGGAGAGCGAACGGGTGTATTTGAGGTAGGGAACCCCTACCAGATAGACGGTGATGGTTGCCGCCAATCCTGTGAGGATGCATAGCAGGAGATAGCGCTTGGGCCGCTCGGATTTTTGCTTCATGTTCCCGGCGATGCCTGCAAGCAGGGAAGCGGGCAACAAGCCGAGCAAGAAGCCTCCGGTGGGTCCGAACAGGATGCCAAGGCCGCCACCGCTGGTGAAGACCGGCAGTCCCACCATACCGAGCAGCAGGTAGATGGCAGTACTGGCAACTGCCATTCTTGTTCCCCCGAGAAAGCCGGCAAGCAGGACGAAAAGCGTCTGCAGGGTGATGGGAACCGGTGGCAGAGGGATTCGGATGTATGCTCCGACGATGACGAGGGCACTGAAAAGGGCGGTAAGCAGGATTCGTTTCTGTTGCATGCCCCGATCCTAGCATGCTCTTCTTTCTATTGTAAACAGCCATTAGGTTGACAATTGGCGGTGTGTTGGCTACCATCGCCCCATGACATCAAGCCAACATCTTTTGCATCTTCTGGCACAGAAGCAGGGCACCTACCAAAGTGGTGAGGAACTTGCCCGAGCCTTGGGCATATCGCGCGCAGCCGTGTGGAAGGGTATCGAGACCCTGCGTGACCAAGGACACACCATTGAAGGAGTCCAGAACCGCGGATATCGTCTGCTCTCCTTGTCCACGCTTTTGGAGAAGGAACGCCTCGAATCGATGCTGGGCGATCATGAGATCCATCTCTTCGACTCGCTGGACTCAACCAATCGCTATGCAAAGAGCTTGGCCTCCGAAAAGCCGAACTGCAAGGCCTTGGTAGTGGCAACGCATCAGAGCGGGGGCAGGGGGAGACTGGGAAGGACCTTCCACAGTCCTCGGGGAGGCTTGTACCTGAGCGTGCTGCTTCCGCTCACGTTCTCCGTCCAGGAGGCTCCGCTTGTCACCAGCATCGCCGCTGTTGCGGTTGCCCGTTCGATCGGGCAGGTTTGTGCGCGCACCTGTTCCATCAAGTGGGTCAATGATCTCTATCTTGATGGCAAAAAAGTGTGCGGCATTTTGACCGAGGGTGTGCTTGGGGTGGAGAGCGGCAGGGTGAGTGCCCTGGTGGTCGGTATCGGCATCAATGTCTCGACTCCAATGCATGCCTTTCCTTTGGAACTGCAGGAAGTGGCAACTTCACTCTACGATGGCGAACAGGCTATTCCTGCCGATTTTGATGCGCACGCTCTGGTTGTATCCATTGTCAGGGGGGTGGAAGAACTGGTCGGACAGCTACCCGATAGAACATTCCTGGCAGAGTACAGGGAGCGTTCCTTGGTGTTGGGAAAGCGTGTTGTGGTTCATCAGGGGAAAGAGCACTTTCCGGCACTTGCTGTAGCCATTGATGATGATGCGCATCTTGTGGTGGAAGATGAGGCGGGGGCTATTCATGTGCTCAGCTCAGCAGAAATAAGCGTTCGACTTGAAAGCTGAGTTTGGTTTATTGTATAGTCGGTATCTACACAGAAAGGAAATGATAGTATGCTGAAAGCGGTACGTGAGACGTGGAAGACCTTGATCGAGGAGCAGTTGGCTCTCTATGCGAAATCGGTATTGGCAGTGGATGCTGCACTCCCTCCCTTGGCGGTGCAGACCCCTCCCAAACCGGAGTTGGGAGACCTTGCTTTCCCGCTTTTTGCCTATGCAAAGACGCTGAGAACATCCCCACCGCTTCTTGCCCAGGAACTGAAAACCCGTATTGAGGCTCTCCCGCATCGTCCGGCAGGCGAACTTCTGGTTGCCGGCCCCTACCTGAATGTCCGCATCGACATGGCCGATATCGCCACCGCCTTGCAACAGAAGATTGCCCAGGATGGGGAGCATTACGGGACCAACTCCAGCATGGAAGGCAAGCGGGTGACCATCGAGTTCAGCTGCCCGAATACCAACAAACCCCTGCATCTGGGGCATATGCGCAATGACAGTCTCGGCGAGAGTGTTGCGGCACTGCTGAAAGCGAACGGTGCCACGGTGCGCAAGGTCAATCTGATCAACAACCGTGGGGTGCACATCTGCAAGTCCATGCTTGCCTACCAGAAGTTCGGAAACGGGGAGACCCCCCAGTCCAGCAACATCAAGGGTGACCACCTGGTGGGCAAATACTATGTGAAGTTTGCCCAGTGGGCAAAGGAAGACCCTTCTGCCGAGGAGCAGGCCCAGCAGATGCTGGTGAAGTGGGAGCAGGGTGATGAAAAGACCATTGCCCTGTGGAAGCTGATGAACGGCTGGACGTTGGACGGACTTGCCGAGAGCTATGGGAAGATGGGCATCAGCTTTGATGCCTACTACTACGAGTCGGAAACCTACAAGTTCGGAAAGGATGAGATTCTCAAGGGCTTGGAGGACGGGGTGTTCTATCGGGAAGCTGACGGCTCCGTATGGGTGGATCTTGAGTCCATCAAGCTCGACAAGAAGGTGCTGCTGCGCAAGGATGGAACCAGCCTGTACATGACACAGGACGTGGGTACTGCCATCATGCGTCACAAGGACTGGCCGTTTGATTCACTCATCTATGTGGTTGCGAGCGAGCAGCAGTACCACTTCAGGGTGCTCTTCCATGTGCTTGGCCTGCTTGGCTACCGTTGGGCGAAGGACCTGCACCACCTCTCCTACGGGATGGTGAATCTTCCTGAGGGGAAGATGAAGAGCCGCGAGGGTACGGTGGTCGATGCCGATGAGCTGGTGGATACCCTTACCGAGCTTGCCCGCAACGAGATTCGCGAAAAGGAACGGGAAGCGCTGGTCGATGATGTGGACAAGACGAGTCACAGCATCGCACTCGGAGCGCTGAACTACTACCTCCTGCAGGTCACTCCTACCAAGGATATGATCTTCAATCCTGCCGAGTCGATCTCGTTCAACGGCAACACCGGCCCCTACCTGCAGTACATGGGGGCTCGCATCTCCAGCATGCTTCGCAAGTTTGAGTCAGATCACCAGCATCTCCATGAGACCGCATTCGACAGCAGCTTGCTCTCTCTCAGTGATGAGCGTGAGCTGATCAAGCAGATCGCCCTCTATCCTGAGGTGGTTGAGAAGGCTGGAGCCGAATACGATCCTTCGCTGCTTTGTTCCTACCTGTATGAGGTGAGCAAGCTGTTCAGCCGCTGGTACCACGATAATCAGGTACTCAAGGCTTCCACCCCAGAGCTGGTGCGCGCCCGCATAGAACTGTCTAGGATGGTCCTGCAGGTGCTGATGAATGCCTTCAATCTCATCGGGGTGCCCTTCCTCGCTTCTATGTGATCACGCTCCCTGATACAGGGTGCAGAAGCGATTGACAAACCTTTCTTCCTCCCATTCCAGGTCCTCCTCCTCGTCGAGGAGGACTCTTCTGAGGAAGTGCTGGACGATGCAACTGAAACTCAGCCGGGCAAGATCCAGATCATCAATGGTCAGGCGCCCGCTTTCATTCAGACTTTCCAACAAGACGCCGCTCTGGCCTGCAAGCATTTCATCCAGGGTGGCTTTGATGCGTCTTGCCTCTGGATGGGTGAAGGCCTCGGACTCGATGATCCTGTAGAAGTAACGCATCGGTTCCCCTTCATAGACGGCGTGCCAATGGTCCATGGCCCGCATCAGGACCTCAGAAGCCTTGCCCTGGAGGCTGATGGTGGCCATCTGCTGGTAGGCAAGGGTGTTGCAGTAGGCAAAGAGTGCTTCTATGAGCTCATCCCTGCTGGCAAAGTGGTGAAATATTGCTGCTTTGCTGATGGAGTTCTCCTTGGCAAGGACGGAGAGTGAGATTGCATCAAGGCCCTTTTCGGAACCCAATTTGAGCAGCGAGAGAATGAGATTCTGTTTGGTCAAGGTGGTATGCATACGTTATACTAACCTATCGGTCGGTAAGTTTTCAAGCGCTTTTTCTTTGTTTTTCAATCAATTATGCGAAAATGTTGTTGAACCTTTTCAGGCAATTGTGGTATAAGGGACGAGCACAAACTAAACCTAAGGATGAATATCGACATGTACGCACTTGTAGAGATTCTCGGAAAGCAGTACAAGGCCGTCGAAGGGGAAACCGTTCAGGTTGATCATATCAGCCAGAGTGAAGCCGGTTCCGCTCTTGAGTACGCCACCGTTCTCGCCATTGTGGATGAGAACAATGCAAAGTTTGGCACCCCGTATGTAGCCGATGCGGTTGTCAAGGCAACCCTCGTTGGAGATTTGAAGGGTGACAAGATCAGAGTGTTCAAGAAGAAGCGCCGCAAGGGCTATCGCAGGACCCAGGGTCACCGTCAGCGGTACTCCCTGATCACGATCGACAAGATCATTGCATAAGGAGGACTGAAGATGGCACATAAGAAAGGTGGCGGTAGTTCCCGCAATGGTCGCGACTCCAATTCCCAGCGCCTGGGAGTGAAGCGCTTTGGTGGCCAGTTGGTCAAAGCCGGTGAGATTCTTGTCCGCCAGCATGGAACCAAGTTCCATCCTGGACAGAATGTTGGTCTCGGTTCCGATTATACCCTGTTTGCAAAAGCGGAAGGTACCGTGCTGTTTCACACCAGAAACAACCGCAAGTACATCAGCATCGTAACAGAGTAAACGAAGGGCGAAAGCCGAAGTATACGAACCCATGTTTGGATTTTCAGACGAGACGTATCTTGATGTTGCCTCCGGAAACGGAGGCAACGGTTGTGTTTCCTTCCGACGGGAAAAATATATTCCCAAGGGAGGCCCGGACGGTGGCGACGGCGGCCGTGGCGGGGATGTAGTGTTTGTCGTCAAACAAAACCTCAGGACGCTCGCCCATCTCAAGCTCGTTCGGACCTATCGTGCCGAAAACGGCAAGAATGGCATGGGGGATCGTTGTTATGGCCGTGATGGTGTTGACATTGAGATACCGGTGCCTCCCGGCACGGTGATCAAGAATGCCCAGACCGGAGAAATTCTCAAGGATCTGACTGATGTCGATCGTTGGGTCTTCCTCAAGGGCGGACGCGGCGGACAGGGCAACTACCATTTCCGCACCGCCACCAGGCAAGCCCCCCGTTTCGCGCAACCAGGCGAGAAGGGCGAGGAGATGCGCATCGGCGTGGAACTGTTGGTCATTGCCGACATCGGGTTTGTGGGTTTCCCCAACGCGGGAAAGTCCAGCTTGCTCAATATGCTTACCAATGCCCGGACCAAGGTGGCCGGCTATCCGTTCACCACCAAGATCCCCCAGCTGGGGATGTTCCGCTATGATGAGCATGACATCGTGCTTGCTGATATTCCCGGTCTCATTGAAGGGGCCAGTGAAGGTGCAGGCATGGGGATCAAATTCCTCAGGCACATCAGCAGGACCACCGGTCTTGCCTTCTTGATCGACCTCAGTGATGACCGCTACCTCGATGCGTATGATATACTGTGCAAAGAGCTTGAATCCTTCGAACCTGAGTTGCTGAAAAAGGCGCAGGTGATCATCGGAACCAAGACTGATGAGCCTGGGACTGCCGAGCATCTTGAAGAGTTGCGGCAAAAGTATCCTGACAAACAAGTCTTGGGACTTTGCGTGTATCTTGACCAAGGGGTGGAAGAGGTCAAACAAGCCTTTATCCAGATGGTCTCAGACCACGAGGCTGCGCACAACAAGGTTGAGGAAGAGGTCTCTCAGGGTGGGTTTGCAACGACCGTGGATGTCGATGCCTATTACCCTGAATCGCCTGACGAATACTAGGAGGGGCTTGGTGACACAGGCAGTACCCACTGCAATGGTAGGAGGGAGTTTCGACCCGGTACACCTTGGGCACCTGCATTTGGTGCATACGGTTGCAACCACCACCCCCTATCGTCGGTTCATCTTTGTTCCTGTGGCTCGCAACAACTTCAAGCAAGAAGCAAGAACTGCCGATGCAGAGCATCGCATGCGCATGCTTACCCTTGGTTTTGCCTCGTATCGGGAATACTATCCCGATGACCCGGAGCTTGAGTTTGTCTTTGATGAGTGTGAACTCAGGCGAGGGGGAATCTCCTATACCTACGACACGGTCAAACACCTCTATTTGCACTACCCGATCAAGGGAAGGCTGGCAGTGGTCATGGGCGACGATCTTGTCCAAAGCCTGGACAAGTGGCATGCCTATGAGCAGCTGAAAGAGTTGGTCTCTTTTGTGGTGATCCGACGAAACAGCTTGCAAAGCTCTTTCGCCGACCCCGGTGCCGATTTGCAATATCTGGACAATCCCCTGCTTGAAGACAGCTCCACGCGAATCCGTGAGGCGTTGATGGCTTTGGATGAAGGCCAGTCGCTCTCAGCCGAAATTGCTTCCCTGATGCCTGAGGAGGTTGCATCGTATGTCCAGGACCATCGACTGTACCGCACTCGAAGCTGAATTGAGGGGTACACTCAGTACCAAACGCTTTCAGCACAGCCTCTCGGTGAGTCAGACGTGTGTGGATCTTTCGCAACAGTATCAGGAGCACCTGGATGAAAATCTGCTCAGAGCCTGTGGCCTGATGCACGACATGGCGAGGGAGTGGACAGACGACCAGTTGCTCACCTTTGCCCATGAGCACGCATTGGACCTGGAAGCAGAGGAGTGGGAGTATCCTGTGTTGCTGCATGCCCCGGTTGCAGCAGAGCTGCTGGCCCAGCGGGATTTCCCCACGGAGCTTTGCCTTGCTGTGCGTCACCACAGTCTCGGCAGCAAGAACATGGGTCGGATGGGGCTGGTACTCTATCTCGCCGATTATCTCGAGCCGAACCGCAGTCATCTGGATGCACAGCTTCGAGCAGAGTTGCTCAAAGCTCCCTCCTTGGAAGGTCTTTGTCTGAAGGTGATGGAAATGGAAGGTGAGTACCTCAGAAAGAAAGGAAAGAAAAGCTCGGAGGTGAGCCAATCCCTCAGGCAGTTCCTGGATGCGGGAGGACGGTTGTGAGGAAGGGCGTATTGGCAGTGTGCACCCTTTTTTTGCTTGTCTCCTGTACTCATGATGACCTGGTTTCCCCAGCGTTGTACGGCTTGTACGGGGAAGAGATGGCTGTTGTTGCCTTTGAGCAGAAGGATAGGATTGCAGTTGTACAGCTTCCCCCTTCCCTGATCACTGCCTATGCTGAACATACAGCACTGGATGCAGGCA
>Ga0172377_10003275_pt1 | contig 16607 bp, 16 predicted proteins | sample Pumphouse3metaG_FD_119749 | JGI IMG/M metagenome (GOLD analysis project Ga0172377, IMG submission 119749) | Leachate microbial communities from a municipal landfill in Southern Ontario, Canada - Pumphouse #3 metaG | ecosystem: Engineered > Solid waste > Landfill > Unclassified | place: Canada...
GATCATAATATTCTTTTGAACAATGGACGAAACCATGATTTCTATCTCATTCCAACCGACGACAAGGGTGTTGTGACGTTTTTCGCCAAAATAAATGAAAGAAATTATGCAGTAAAAACCACCTTGCCTCCATTAGCTGCCGGAAGTCAAACACAACTCATTCTGAAAAAAGGGAAAGACGGTATTACTATCTGTAATAGCTGGGTTGAAAGCGAACGTCCATTAATGGAACCGAAGTATGCAACAGCCATTGATACAGTCAATGTCGGTTACTATTTGCAGAAAGAAGGATTCATTAGTCAGAAAATGGACAGCAATTCCATCGCATTGATTGTAGAAACCGACGGTAAGCATGGAAAAGCCATCTCTCTGAATGATGAAATTGGTTATTTCTGTTTTAGCAAGAAACCTTTGACAAGTGGAAAACTATTCCTTACTGTTGATGGTAAGCGAAAAGAAGGTATACTGAATCCATCTAAAGAAGATGGAATTGAAGAAGAAAACACCATCATTTTCAAACCTAAGATGCCCTACACAGAAAAATGTGCATTGGGCAATTTCCAAGGAGAAATGCTGACACATAAACTTCTTACAAGTACAACGTCACTCACAGACTTGCTCTCCACAACTCATGCCAGTATAACCTTGCCAAGAAAGAGTATGTTGGAGGCGGCATTGAAACAACCTGGCAGTTATGTGCCTTCGTTAGCAGAAATGGCAAAATTATACTACAGCTTGCATCCGTTCAATGGGAATCCATTGGCGGCGAAAGGCTTTAAAAGTCCCAGTGGTGAATACCTTACCAGTACGGAGCAGTCGGATAAATCTTTCTATATGATAGACTTTGAACGTGGGATAATCACAGGTGGATTATCAAAACAATACTCAAAACTCCAGTTGAGATTATTTTATTTATTCTAACCTCACAAACAAAAAAAATGAATTTAGTATTAGCGGAAGTATTACGTAGCAATGATGGAATAAGAAGTTCTATTACGACTTTGCCATCAGGTTTTAAAATTGGTGCTCAAATTGACGAAGAAGGTCTTTTCCACTTGAGCTTCTACACACAGGAAGATATTCTTATCATGTCAACGCTCATTGATGTTGACAATAGATTAAAGGAGGTTCTTTGTAAAATCGATGTAAATAATCGAACCAAGATTGAGACAAACATGCTTGGAATCATCAATTATGACCTTCTTTATTTCATTGTTAATGGCAGCTATGAAGACGATGATTTGAATGAAGAACCCAATCGTGCCATTTTCGATGAAAATATCAGAGCCTTGAATCTCAACTATATTAAGAATGCATGGCTTTGTGATTTACAATGTGAATGCTTATATAAAGTGCAGATTGTCGCACGTGAACACACTCAAACATCCCAAAAACCTTCTAACAAGTCAAGACATCCAAACAAGAAATAAATATGAAACCATATATAGCAAGTATTACCATTCCTGGCAAAAGTAAGGCTCATGTTGCCTTAATTCCAAGTACATTTCGTTTGATTGTTCACTCACCAGCTGATAGTGACAAGGTATGTGTAGGTTTTAACGATAAGACAGGAACTCTCATCTATATCACTCTTTATCCGAATACAGACGACAGTAGAGAGTATCTCAGGGATATGTCAGAGGAATATCGCAAACGAATATCAAGAAAACTTTGTGATGAAATTCTCTTTGAAATCACCAAATTGATTACGACTGGTATTAACTGGCATGGCGAACGCATTCCTGTCAGAACCCTTGTTCTCGATGACTGGAGATACCATTGGGAAGACTGTCTTGACACCATCATCCTTGAGGTATTAAAAGACTAAACAGTTAAACGAAAAGGTATGACACTATATGTAATATTATTCTTTTTCGCACTACTGGGAGGCATGGCCATCTCAGTAGCTGCTTTCGGTACAGGAGGCAAGCGCAAGAAAATCTTTCAGGATATCTATTTCTCCGTGGAGGATAACAAAGGCGTGGGTGTCATCTATACTAAGACCGGTGAGTATTCAGCAGTACTGAAGCTGATAAATCCTGTTCAAAAATATTCTGCCAATATTGACAGCTACTATGAATTTACTCATCTGTTTACCGCTCTAGCTCAGACATTGGGCGAAGGCTATGCTATCCATAAGCAGGACATCTTCACCAGAAAGCAGTTCAAGGCTTATGATGACAGTCCAAAGGAATTCCTGTCGGAATCCTACTTCCGCTACTTCACAGGTAGAACCTTTACAGATTGTGTCTGCTATCTAACTATCACTCAGGAAGCCAAGAAAAGTCGATTATTCTCCTATGATCAAAAAAAATGGCGAGACTTCCAAGTAAAAATCCGTAAAGTGCAGGATCAGTTGCGTGATGGTGGTGTGAAAGCGGAATTCTTGAACAAGAAAGAAGCCAACGAGTATGTTGACCGCTACTTTGCGATGAACTTCACTGACAAGACTATTTCCATGAGCAATTTTAAAGTGGATGATGAATGTATTGAAATGGGTGATAAACGCTGTAAGGTGTATAGTATGGTAGATGTAGACTATGCCAATCTGCCAGGCTTGGTTCGACCGTTCTCCAATATTGAGGTAAACAATACCTCCATGCCTGTTGATTTGCTATCCCATATTGACAGTATTCCCGGAGCGGAAACCGTCATCTACAATCAGATGATATTCCTGCCTAATCAAAAAAGAGAGTTGTCATTGTTGGATAAAAAGAAAAATCGTCATGCCAGCATTCCGAATCCATCGAACGAGATGGCAGTAGAAGATATCAAACAGGTTCAGGAAGTCATTGCCAGAGAAAGCAAACAGCTTGTTTACACCCACTATAACTTGGTGGTATGTACCAAGATGGATACCGATATTCAGAAATGCACCAACCATTTGGAAAACCAGTTTGGTCGCATGGGTATCCATATCAGCAAACGGGCTTATAACCAGTTAGAACTTTTTGTCAATTCATTTCCCGGTAACTGCTATGGAATGAGTGAAGACTATGATAGATTCCTAACATTGAGTGATGCAGCCATGTGTTTGCTCTACAAGGAAAATATTCAGCATAGTGAAAACACTCCATTGAAAATCTGTTATACAGATCGTCAAGGTGTACCTGTAGCTATTGACATTACAGGTAAGGAAGGACAAAACAAACTCACGGACAACTCGAATTTTTTCTGTTTGGGACCTTCTGGAAGTGGTAAATCATTCCACATGAACTCCGTTGTCCGTCAGCTTTGGGAACAGAATACAGATGTAGTGATGGTCGACACCGGTAACTCCTATGAAGGACTTTGTGAATATGTTGGCGGTAAGTATATCAGCTATACAGAAGAAAAGCCCATCACCATGAACCCTTTCCGCATCAAGCGTGAAGAACTCAATGTAGAGAAAACAGGATTCTTGAAGAACCTGATTTTGCTCATTTGGAAAGGTTCACAGGCTACCATAACTAAGACAGAAGACCGATTGATTGACCAAGTCATCACAGAATACTATGATGTATTCTTCAATGGATTCAATGGTTTCACCCCACCACAGCGTGAAGATTTGAAACAAAGTCTGTTAGTTGATGACCGTAGTAACAATCGAGGAACTAAGGAAACTGAGAAAGAACGAGATTCCAGAATCCAACTTGAGATTGATTCTATTGAGGCTAGACGCAAGGAACTCAAGGTTGAAACCCTTTCATTAAATACCTTCTATGAATACTCAGTGCAACGAATACCTGATATATGCCACGAGAACAACCTATCAGGCGTTGATATTTCAACGTATCGTTACATGATGAAAGACTTCTATAGAGGCGGTAATCATTATAAGACACTGAATGAAGATATGGACGGGTCATTGTTTGATGAGACATTCATTGTATTTGAGATTGATGCCATTAAGGATGATCCATTGTTATTCCCGATTGTAACGCTCATCATCATGGACGTGTTCCTGCAAAAGATGCGTATCAAGAAGAACCGCAAAGTGCTTGTGATTGAAGAGGCATGGAAAGCCATTGCCAGTCCTCTGATGGCTGAATATATCAAGTATCTCTATAAAACAGCACGTAAGTTTTGGGCATCGGTTGGGGTTGTAACTCAGGAAATCCAAGACATAATTGGTAGTCCTGTAGTAAAGGAAGCCATCATCAACAACTCTGACGTAGTGATGCTACTTGACCAAAGCAAGTTCAAGGAACGTTTTGACAACATCAAGGCTATCCTTGGTTTGACTGATGTAGATTGCAAGAAAATCTTCACAATCAACCGACTTGAGAACAAGTCCGGCAGAAGTTTCTTCCGTGAGGTCTTTATCCGAAGAGGAACTACCAGTGGTGTATTTGGTGTAGAAGAGCCACGCGAATGTTACATGACCTATACAACAGAACGAGCAGAAAAAGAAGCATTGAAACTCTACAAGAAAGAGCTTCATTGTTCCCATCAACAAGCTATAGAAGCCTACTGTAAAGACTGGAATGGCTCAGGAATAGATAAGTCATTGGCTTTTGCACAGAAAGTAAACCAAGAAGGCAAAGTATTGAATATCACATAATGTAGTAACATAGTAAATAAGTATGTTAGCTAAATAGTAATAGAATAAATACGTTAATACGCTAAACTACACAATAGGAAAAGCGTAAAGAAAGAACATAGATAAAATATAAAATAGCAATGCATAGAATCCTACTCATATTGATAGTCCTACTCTATGGAATACAGCGTATGTCAGCGCAATATTATCGTATCAACCATGATGCGAAAACCATTGCAGCAATGTCTGGAGCCTATGGTTCAGAAGCAACCGCTGAATCATATTACAATGAGCAGGTGAAAGACATTCTGAAACATTATCAGACAGCCGAAGCTGCTATAGCAGGAATTTATGGTTCAAAGTATTTGGATCGAAAAGCACTTACCACATTAGGACTATGGGCATCAGCGGAGGAAAACTACTACTACAAAAGAGTGTATAACATGGTATCGGCTAAGATTATGCCAAAAATTTGGACCGTATCAGGGTTGATGTTACAGAAGCCAGCCAATGCTCTTTATTGGGGCAGCTATCTGATGAAAACTTGTGATGATACCAAGAATCTTTGTATGCAGTTTGAATCAGTTGTAACCAATAGCCGTTTGTCCTTCAAGGATATTGCTTTTTTGGAATTGACTCCTGAAATGGCGGCAATCTTTGATTTGACTAAAGCTGGTATGGACTGGAAGCCTTTCATCGACAATCTGAGTAGTATAAGTGGAAACTTTACTAAGGAAAACTTAGTCAGCGATATTGATAAGCTCTACAATACAGGAATTGGCATGGCCGATTCAGGAGCATCAAATGTGGAAAATGAGATTGTTGGAAACAACTCTCTTCATGGCAACATTACAAGTACAGCGAATGCCATCTTAAACATTGCCAAGAATTCATATGGCATGTTCAATAATCTGAAACATGATTTGGGCGGAACTATGATTGGATTGATGGGTGGAAAAGCAGAAGTAAACAAACTCTTCAATTTATCGGATTACAATCTTACATCATGGCTGACTGATTATAACCAGGAGTCTTTAGGTAGATACTATACGCAGCGTTGGTATATCTACCGCAGAGATTCTGGTTCGGATATTTTATGTGATTATATGCCTCCTACAGATGACAAGAGTGTGATTAATGGCTCTCAATGGACTCGTTTTGACACTTCAGATCCTAGTTTTTATCCGAATTCGACTCAAATTGAACAGATTTTGAGAAATTCGGAGAACTATGCCGGCTGGTCAAGAGATAGAGTTTCACAATTAAACCGTTCCAATGATGGCAATTACTATTATATGGATTATTGGCTTAGTGCTTATCTCATAAAAAGAAATGGGAAACAAACCAAGAAATCTTATGCTTATAACATTAAAGTGACCAAAAGTTGGAATCGTACTGAAGAAATCTATGAAGACTACTTCGATTCCTATTCTATGGATCTTAATACATTCACGGCTCAGCTTTATGCTAAGCTATCAGAGTACAATGACAATGAGAATGGATATACCTACTATATAGGTTCTGATAGTAAGAACTACTATCAGGCAACCGATGCAGCCAAGCTTAAAGGTACGGAAAGTGTAATTATCTCGGTAACTTGTTCAGACGGTGTTTCTCTTGGAGAAGGTACAACCCAGTACAAATGTCGTTCGTGTGGCGGTTCATTAAATAACCATACCAAAGAATGCGTGATGCAGACAACATTGTCTGGAGATAATGAACTTGACACCTCTGAATTGGACGAAATGGAGACTGATGCGAAAAAACATATAGTCTTACTTGAAGCACAAATCAATGCGCTTGAAAAAGAAAATTCATTGTTAATCAAACAAATTGCAACTGCTTCAATTGAGGATGCAGCAGCCTTGAGACAAAAGTATAATGCGAACAAGACAAAGATTTCCGAGTTGGAATCGGAATTGGCAATCTACAATAAAAAACTTGAAGAGATATCTCAAGCAAAAGCTGAAGCCAATCAGGACAACTCTATTCAGACAGATGACTACTATCGCATCCCTGCTATCATGCAGGATTGCAAAACAGCCTACAATTTAACTTGGCAAGGAGATGGTTGGTGGGAAGGTTACACATACTACCGTAAAGCAACCATGCCCAACATAAAAGGAATTGTAACCTTCAAAGCTGTAGTAAGTATTGCCAGAAAGCCTAAATACTTTTTGGGTATCAAAATACATAGAGCCATCATTCAGATATCATGGAATCTGACCTCCGAATATACGGATACAGAAGTTGTTGATGTGTTGGAACTCAATCCGGAACAGGATGAAAAGACCAAAGTTCAGCTAGTAAACAATCGGATTTCAGAGATAGCAAGACAATATCCGAAATGTCAAGTTTCAACCGAGTATATCAAGACAGAACCGGCTGGAACAGACGATAGCGAAGATACCTATCATTTGCTTTGGTCATCAGACCGATTAGAGATTGCACGTGAGATTGACAGCAGATTGACGAAAATCTATTCTGACCTTGTCAGCATGGAGAAAATGCTTCATTATCGATTGAATATAGTGGATGTATGGAATAAAATTGGACCATATATAAATGATGAACAAGGCCGCCGTAAAACCATATTGGAACAATGTCATGACCATTGGATGGAAAAAGCGACAGAAGTTTCCATTCCAAACAGACGTAAAGAAGCTGAAAAGAGAGATAACACACCCGGCAATATGACAGAACCAACGCCTTCGCCTGGTATAAAAAAAGAGGATGTTGAACCATGAAACAGATAACATTCATCCCACTGATTTTACTCCTAGCCCTACCATTGAAAATATGGGCGCAAAGCGACCCTGCAACATTGGAGGCATATATAAATGACCATAAAGAGGTTCGCAGTCTGTTGTTGGCTCGCTCCACTTTGGAATTGAGTAACCAATTGTTACATGACTACAGTAAAACGGCAGCCGTGGAATATAAGGAACTGAACGTTGAACTTGATAAGTACACAAGGGCGTTCGATGTTATTGATGTCCTCTATCAATCACTTCGAACTTCCCTCAATGTGTACAGCACCTATAATAATGTCTCAGACCGTATCTCAGATTATAAAACGATGCTAGATGATTATCACAGCAAGATTCTTAAAAGAGGAAAGGCTGGACTGTCAGATACACTCATTATTGTAGTGAATAAGAAAATGCTTGATCAGGTTTATAAGGAAGGTGTTAATCTCTACAAGTCTGTATCCGATTTGGTACTTTATGCCACAGGCGCAGCTGCTTGTTCCACTTCGGATTTGATGTTGATTATGAGTTCCATCAATCAATCACTTGACGATATAGAATTGAGCCTGAACAGAGCCTATTTCGATACATGGAGATATATCCATCTTAGAATGGGCTATTGGAAAGAATCGGTTTATCGCACTCAAACAAAAGACCAAATATTAAAAAGTGCGTTTGACCGATGGAAAAATTCAAGTTATTATCCATTAAGAAAAGGGAAATGAAGAAATTATTTATACTAATTGGCATATTTGGCGTAGTAAACGCCAATGCACAGAGCGTTAGTTACAGCCATGATGATGCAAAGATGAATCAAGTTACTGTAATGGAAATTGGGACAGGGACACTCACTCCAGACTTCTATTATTGGGCTTTACACAATAGCTATAAGAAAACGGCTACAGCAAAAAACAAGTTGGGGTTCAGAACCACAGCCGGGCTTAACTCCTATCAGCAAGTAGATATTGCGAAGTCACTTGATTCCGCCATGGTTAAGCGAGCAGAGATAGAGGCACTGAATATGGCCGACCGCAAAGGAGGTGCATTAGATATCGCATGGAATGTAGAAGGTGATAAACTCACGGAAAAGCTCAATGATTACAAAAGAAATATAGGACGAATCCTTGGAGCGGGCGGCACACCCGACAACCAGACACGTTGGAATGATTATTATAATATATATAAGTGTGCCATCAAAGCGATGCAGGATGCTTACATGCCAAATTCACAGCGCAAAAAGGAATATCTCCGAATCTATGCTGACATCTGCAGGCAGAACGAGACTTTGGTAAAATACATCGTAAGATTATCGAATGCGAACAAGACAACGAATCTTTTATCCGCATCCTACGAGAAATCAAACAAAACTGCTGCCATAGCAGCATCTGCCATGAACCGATGGAGAGAAGCTGGCTGGAGCACAAGTTCTAATGGCCGATAATAATCAATGAAAGGGAAATAATTAAAACAATATACAAAAACATGGAAGAAAGAAAACAAATTCAGATTTTCAATAACCCTGAGTTTGGAGATGTGAGAATCATTCAGGGTGAAGATGGTGAACCAAGATTCTGCTTATTGGATATTTGCAGAGTACTTGATTTGAAGTCTTTTAAAGTCAATCAGCGTTTAAACGATAACATACTTTCAAAGTATGCTGTCTCGGATTCTATTGGAAGGCAGCATGTTGTATCATTTATAGATGAAGATGGATTGTATGATGTAATCTTAGACAGTCGCAAACCTGAAGCTAAGAAGTTTCGTAAGTGGGTAACATCAGAGGTACTTCCTTCAATTCGTAAACATGGTGCATACATGACCGAAGCAACGATTGAGCGTGCCTTAAAGGAACCTGACTTTTTGATTGAGTTGGCAACAAATCTGAAAAAAGAACAACAAGCTCGTGAATTAGCCGAAGCAAAGAATGTGGCAAAGGACGGTATCATACAGGAACAGCAACAAGCTATTAAGCAGATGAAAGTACGTCAGTCATTTGTTGATTATATCATGTCCACACCTTCATGTGTTTGCACTACTCAGATTGCAAAGGAGTATGGATTGTCTGCAAAAAAGCTCAACCAGTTCCTTCACGAAAAGAAGATCCAATACAGTGTCAATGGTCAGTGGATTCCTTATGCAGACTATCAGACGGAAGGTCTTATGAAGAGTGTTCATGTCATTCTGGAGAATAATATGTCACGTGAACATTCCCAATGGACTCAGAAAGGTAGACTATTCCTCTATGAACTCTTAAAACAGTACGGTATTTATCCTCTGATGGAACGAAATGATGCCAGCATGTTAGGCTTTAACTATTAAACGGTAGTCAACCAAAATGTCAATTAAATCTATAGATGAAGATATGGTTAGAAAATTTCTTCTGATTCATAGTAAACAAGAGTTGTATAACTCAGTGAAAATATAAAATGAGCGATTAACAACATTATAAAAACAAATACAATGTATGGCTGATAATATCCTAAGCGACTTTGGTATCAATATCCTTGAAGAAGAGATAGATGATGTCATTTTTCAGACGAACGAGTTTCTCTGTGATGCTACATTCACAGGCCAACAGGGGCCCTTCTGGTGGCTGATTCAAATGTGCATGGCTTTGGCTGCACTTTTTTCATTGATAGTAGCAGGGCAACTGACCTATAAAATGATGGTCAAGCACGAACCGCTTGATGTCATGAAGATGCTCAAGCCACTAATGGTGGCTATCATCATGTGCTGGTGGTATCCTCCTGCGGATACAGGTATGACTAACAGTAACAGTAGTTGGTGTTTTCTAGACTTTCTGTCTTATATACCAAACTGTATAGGTAGTTATACCCATGATTTGTACGAAGCGGAAGCCACTCAGATTAGTGATAAATTTGAAGAAGTCCAAGAGTTAATCTATACTCGTGACACATTATATAACGACTTGCAAGCTAAGGCAGATGTAGCCCATAAAGGTTCTACTGACACTAATTTGGTTGAAGCTACAATGGAACAATCTGGAGTTGAAGAAGTAACTGAAATGGAAACTCAATCAAGCAAGTTATGGTTCACGTCCTTAACAGCTGGAGCAATTATAGGCATAGATAAAATCGTGATGGTTTTGGCCTTGATTGTATATCGTATCGGTTGGTGGGCGACGATATATTGTCAGCAAATCTTACTTGGAATGCTTACGATATTCGGTCCAATTCAATGGGCATTTAGTCTATTACCGAAATGGGAAGGTGCATGGGCAAAATGGTTAACACGTTATCTAACAGTACACTTCTATGGAGCTATGCTCTACTTCGTTGGATTCTATGTGTTATTACTCTTTGATATTGTATTAAGCATTCAAGTTGAGAATCTTACAGCTATTACAGCTTCGGAAAGTACAATGGCAGCCTATCTGCAAAACTCTTTTTTCTCTGCGGGATATCTAATGGCTGCAAGTATCGTAGCGTTGAAATGTCTTAACCTCGTTCCAGATTTGGCATCTTGGATGATTCCTGAAGGAGATACCGCATTTTCAACTCGAAACTTCGGCGAAGGAGTTGCACAGCAAGCAAAGGCAACAGCAACTGGTGCTATAGGCACAATGATGAGATAAATAATTTTTTAACGAATACAAAAGCAATGGTAATCAAAAACCTCGAAAATAAGATTAAACTGGTCACAATAATTTGTGGCTTTTTCCTGCTCGGATGCATTGTTATCAGTGTCTCGTCCATTTGGACAGCCAAGACCATGGTAGAAGATGCGCAGCAAAAGATTTATGTTTTAGACAGCAATGTTCCAATCCTTGTACAGCGTACCACGATGGAAGAAACCCTCGATGTAGAAGCAAAAAGTCATATTGAAATGTTCCATCATTTCTTCTTTACACTGGCTCCTGATGATAAATATATCAAGTATACCATGAACAAAGCCATGTATCTAGTAGATGAAACAGGTTTGGCGCAGTACAATACATTGAAAGAAAAAGGCTTCTACAATAATATCATGGGTACAAGTGCTGTATTCAGCATCTTTTGTGACAGTATTAAGTTCAATGAAGAAAAGATGGAATTTACATATTATGGTCGTCAGAGAATAGAACGTAGAACCAATATTCTAACTCGTGAGTTGGTAACAGCCGGTAAACTAAAACAAGTGCCAAGAACGGACAATAACCCTCATGGACTATTAATCGTGAACTGGAGGACACTGTTAAACAAGGATATAGAACAGAAAACTAAGGCAAACTATTAAACTATGAGCTGGAAGAAACTGATTTTCGGGGAAAAGATTCCTGATAAGGATGCTCCCAAGTATAAGGAAAGATATGAAAAGGAAGTGGAAGCTGGCAGAAAGTTTGCACGTGTAACCCGAATAGACAAAGCGGCTGCAGTAGTGCAACACTTTGCCAACGAGCACAGGAATCTGTTTCTTGCCATCGTGTTCGGAACAGTCATCTGCTGTTTTACATTCAATATCTATCGAATTGCTGTCGTGTGGAATGCCAGTCATCAAAACCAGACTACAGCTACCCAAAAGCAACAAACCACATTGGACAGACTCCATGGCAAAGATAGAAAAATCAAGCAACTTGAAATCAAGTATGAGAAACTGCTGAAAGAAAAGGCAGATAGAGAAAATAAAATGAATACTAACAATAAACCAAACATAGGCAAAAATGAACATCAAGAACATTAATTGGAAACAACCCAAGTATGTGCTTCCTGCCATCCTCTATCCGCTATTGTTGGGCTGTGGCTACTTTATCATAGACATCTTTGATACTGATTTGGCCGAGACACCTACCAATATGCAGACCACAGAATATCTTAACCCTAATCTTCCACAAGCACAGATTAATAATGATGGTATCGGAGGTAAGTATGACAATATGCAGAAATCCTTTGGCCGCATACAAGATTTCTCTGCTGTAGAAAACATTGATAGAGATGCCGACCAAAGCCAGACAGAAGATTATGATTCTAAATACACTCAAGAAGACATTGCCCTTTTGGATGCAGACGCAGCCCAAAGGACAGCCGAAATGGAAAACGCCAGCGGGATGCAAGAAAGATTGCGGAAAAGTGCGGAAAAAGGCAAAGAAATGATGACTGACAGTATCGGTGTCAATCTCAGCGAAACAGACCGCTTGGCACGAAACAAACAACGTGAACAAGAAGCTATGAATGAGTTGAACAAGGCATTAGCCGAAGCAAGGCTGAAAGGTCAGAAAGGTTTAGAAACCGTGAATAATGCGACAACTCCACCGACAAGCGTAACAGGTAAGATTGAAATCAATGATAAAGCTGTATCAGCCTTACAAGATGATACCAAGTCCCAGGCGGTGGTAAAAAAAGTCAAAACGACCTCAGACTACTTCAACACCTTAGCGGAAAATGAGAAAGAACCTCATTTGATTAAAGCCATCATCGATGAAAACATCAAAGCCGCGGATGGATCACGTGTTCGTCTCCGACTTTTGGACGATGTAGAAATAAATGAAACCATAGTTAAGAAGGGTTCCTATATATATGCCATCATGAGTGGCTTTGGCAGTCAGCGAGTAAAAGGCAACGTCAATAGTCTGATGGTCGGTGATGAATTGGTAAAGGTCAGCCTATCACTCTATGATACGGATGGGTTGGAAGGACTTTATGTCCCTAGCAGTTCTTTCCGTGAGACTTCCAAAGATGTGGCTTCCAGTGCTATGAACGGAACCATGTCTATGAATAACGGTAATGAAGGCAATAATTTCGCCCAATGGGGAATGCAAGCCGTTCAAAATGCCTATACCCGAACAAGCAACGCCATCAGTAAAGCCATCAAGAAGAACAGTGTAAAACTCAAATACGGTTCGTTTGTGTATCTCGTGAACGGTCGTGAGAAAAAAGATAAGTAAAAAGCAAGTAACATAGCAAAACCAACAAAAAATGAACATACGAAAGATGTTTGCCGCTATTGCGGTATTTGCAGGCTCCATCAATGGAGCGTTTGCTCAGCAGACCTACGAAGAGATGGAACGTCTCACGGTCAACGAACAAGTAACCACAGTTATCACCGCTACAGAGCCTATCCGTTTTGTGGATATTTCAACGGACAAGGTCGCAGGAGACCAACCCATCAATAATACCATTCGATTGAAACCTAAGGAAGGAGCCCATGAAGATGGTAAAATTCTGGCAATTGTAACCATCGTCACCGAACGATATCGCACTCAGTATGCCTTGCTCTACACAACAAGAATACAGGAAGCTGTAACCGACAAAGTCGTTCAGCGAATGGAAATGATAGCATATCATAACCCTGCCGTCAGCCTTTCAACCGAAGACATGTATCGTATTGCCAGAAATATTTGGTCTTCTCCTGCCAAATGGCATGATGTGAAATCAAAGAAGAATCGAATGGAAATGCGTCTGAATAACATTTATGCCGTTGGAGATTATTTCTTCATTGACTATAGCGTGGATAACAAGACCAATATCCGATTTGATATAGATGAAATCAGATTAAAGCTTGCCGATAAAAAGATATCGAAAGCCACCAATAATCAAGTTATTGAGTTGACTCCTGAAATGCAGTTGGAAGAAAGTAAATCGTTCAAGTATGGTTATCGCAACATAATTGTTGTGAAGAAGATGACCTTCCCTAACGATAAGATTCTGACAATTGAGATGAGTGAAAAACAAATATCAGGTCGCACTATCAGTCTGAATATCGATTATGAAGACGTGTTGAGTGCAGATAGTTTTAACCGAGTATTACTGGAGGAAGAATAATGAGAAAATATCTGTTAGCTTTAATTGTTGTCATCACTGTGACAACGAACACTTTTGCTCAAAACAACAATCATGTATCTGTAGGTATTGGCTTGCTCTATCAGAACAGTGCCGACTTGACGTTGAGTTACGAGCATGAAACCAAGTATCATAATGCCTGGGAATACTTTGCCAATGGTTGTATCAAGTGGAAAGAATGCGAATCCTGTGGTCATATATGTCCAGATTCATTCTGGAAAAACTACCGCACATGGGGATTGGGTGCAGCCTACAAGCCCTGTGTAAGCCGTACAAAAAACAGTCATGGCAACCTGCGTATTGGAGCTTCATTAGGATCTGATACGGAAAGCTTCTTAGGGGGTATCTATTTGGGCTATGAACAAAACTATTCACTGAAAGGCGGATGGAAACTCTACTGGCAAGTGAAAAGTGATTGCCTAATCAAAGGCCAAGACCTATTCCGAACAGGTGTGGTTATTGGTGTTAAACTCCCGACAGGAAACTAAAACAGAATAGACAATGATAAGCAAGATAAAAATGATTCCAAAGAAGATGTTATTGATGGCAATGACTACTGTATCTCTTGTATTCTCCAGTTGTGATGAGCATAAAGAATTTCCAGATACAGCCATGAAAGTTGGTCATGTAGTATGTACCGATGGAAGTATACGTACTCTATCCGATGCCAAATCAAATAAGAAAGAACCAATTGCCGTAGTGTTCCATGTCAATCAAGATGAAAATATTCAGGGACAAGGTTATGCCGTTTACCTTCATGAGTTATCACCGGTAGAGTTTGCCGACAGTTTGGGAATATCACAAGGTACATCAGCAAGCCTTACAGCTTACGATGGCAACAAAAACACCTTTGCGCTCTACGATGCAAAAGACGTTCATTCGCCACTAGCAATGAGTGTCTTTGATTTATGGCATGACCATCAGAGTGCCTACGTTCCATCAGTGGCACAGATGCGTTTACTGAACGCTATGAAAGTTGCAATTAATTCAGTAATCAGTGAATGTGGTGGTACGCCGATACCTAGTTCTCCTGATGATTGCTGGTATTGGACCAGTACAGAAGTAGAAGAAATGCAGAGTTCAAAAGCTTGGCTCTACTCACTTGAGAGTGGTGCCATGCTGGAAACATCAAAGCTACAAGCTCACAGAGCAAGACCCATCATCACCCTCAATCAGTAAGAAGTAAAAAGAAAGAGCTGTTTGTTTTCGTGTAATTTCATCTGACATTCCAGTTTATCTTTGTTGGTAAAGTCGTTTCGGATATAGGCAGTTCGTATGAGGTAACACCATTTAATGTTTGCCTGAGATTGTCTGTTGCGATAATCATATTCTTGTATATTAATTACACAGTACAAAGTTACCAAGAAGTCATGTTTATTACGTAGAAAACATGACATCTTCCTAGATTAAGGCAAAATTTTAAATTTGGAACAGCAAAAAGGAAAGAAACTCGCAAAACTAGAATAGAAAAAATTATAAATAAAGAAGAATGGAAGAAAGTAAAGAATTACAGACAGCTTATAAGATTTTCAGATCACTGATTTATGTATCAGTGGTTCTGGAATTCTTTATGTTTGCTCTCGAACCCCAGATATTAGACTTTTGGAATGGTATAGTTGGTGACATACACGGAAGAATGAAACAATGGTTTATCTATAACGATGGACACTTGGTTTATTGTAAGATAGCCACATTCCTGCTAGTATGCATTACTTGTATTGGCACTAGAAACAAAAAGCAGTTGGAGTTTGATGCCAGACGACAGGTTCTTTATCCTTTTGTTTTCGGTGTGGGCTTACTTATCTTGGCTGTTGTATTCTTCAACTTTAATAATACCGGTAACGAGGAATTCTTATCAACAAGAATCTACACAATACATCTGAATATCATCTTCTATATGCTATTCACCATCATCGGTACAATCCTCATTCATGTCGCTTTGGACAATATCAGCAAGTTCTTGAAAGAAGGCTTGTTGAAAGACCGATTCAACTTGGAGAATGAAAGCTTTGAGCAGTGTGACAAGCTAGTTGAGAATGAATACTCAGTGAATATTCCTATGCGTTACTACTACAAGGGTAAGTTTCGTAAGGGATGGGCAAACATTACCAATCCGTTCCGTGGTTGTTGGGTTGTTGGAACTCCAGGTTCTGGTAAGACATTCTCTATCATTGAACCCTACATCCGTCAGCATTCAGCGAAAGGTTTTGCAATGGTTGTCTATGATTATAAATTCCCTACCTTAGCTAATAAACTGTACTATCACTACAAGACAAATCAAAAGCAAGGAAAAACACCTGAAGGTTGTAAGTTTAACATCATAAACTTCGTAGATGTAGAATACAGCCGACGAGTAAACCCTATTCAGAAGAAGTATATTCAGAACTTGGCAGCAGCTAGTGAAACTGCTGAAACTTTGCTCGAATCTCTACAAAAGGGTAAGAAGGAAGGTGGTGGCGGTAGCGACCAGTTCTTCCAGACATCAGCGGTCAACTTCTTGGCAGCCTGTATCTACTATTTCGTGAACTATGAGCGTGAGCCTTACGATAAGGATGGCAA
>Ga0172377_10003276_pt1 | contig 16603 bp, 14 predicted proteins | sample Pumphouse3metaG_FD_119749 | JGI IMG/M metagenome (GOLD analysis project Ga0172377, IMG submission 119749) | Leachate microbial communities from a municipal landfill in Southern Ontario, Canada - Pumphouse #3 metaG | ecosystem: Engineered > Solid waste > Landfill > Unclassified | place: Canada...
AAACCGGATTGATCGAACGCCCGGATACGCCAGTAGTAGAGAGAGTTGTCATTTAAGAGATTGATATTCGGAATATCGTAAAGGCTGGCGCCGATAGCTTTCGGTGGTAATCGTTTTCCGGTTGCGATCTCTGGAACGGAAAGTGGTTTTTCAACGCGAAAGGAAAATAATGGCACGCTAAAATCGATTGTTTCACTGCATTCGATCTGGTAAGTCAGATGGTCGCCGGGGTCTGGATCTTCTGATGGCAACCACCAGAAATGGCTTTCGGCGTTAATCTCGTCAAAATTGCGCGGGCTGACGATGCGGGTCGGTCGCACAGGCGCTTCATTGATTTTATTGACCCAAAAAGTATTGATACTCGACCAGGTTGATTTAACACCAGCCATATCAATGGAACGCACTCGCCAGAAGTATTGACGGTTTTCCAATAAGGGCGTGCGTATTTTTAGCTGATTTTGATCATAGGCGGTTTCTTCAGAAATATAGGTGCGTGCGCTGAAATTGCGATCACGGATCAGTATGACTTCATAGCGTAGCCGGTCGGCAACATCCGGATCGCTGGCTGGCGCCCATTTTAATTCCGGGGTATAAGTTGAAACAACTATACTATTGGGACTAAAATCTTCCATTGGTGGCAGAGGTGGCTGATTGATGCCGTCGTCGAAATGGAAAGTTGCGTCTCTCCAATCGGACTCAACCGAGCCGCCCCAGCGATCGTTAACCCGAACCTTCCAAGCGTAAATGCGATCATCTTGAAGAAAGTGCGAATCTTCTATTCGATTTAATTGAAACTTTACCCGTCCGTCATTTCCAATTGCCAATCCGTCAATTTTCCCGGCGTGCGCTTGTTCGAGTTGAGAATCGGCAATAAACACCGAAATCCATCGATCCGGCTCGGCTATACTCCAGATTATAATTTCACAGCTGAATAGCTGATCTCCGTCTGGATCTTTGCCAAATGTCCATTCGAGGTAGCTGGTGGGTTGCATGAACTGTTTTTGGAGCGGGCGTGGATCGAATGGCGGCGCCGGCGGGAGATTGCCAAATTCGGTTACAAAACTGAAAATGTTATCGGCTGTCCGAGTCGCCCCGCGGTCGTCTCGCGCGATCACCCGCCAGAAATATTGAATATGATTCCGACCATTTTCGAATGTCCATTCACTGACATTGGTCGGTAAGACGACGGAAGTGTCAGGAGACTGAAAATCTTGGATAGTGGCGATTTCGATAAGGTAATCCCTGAGACCGGTGCCCAGCCCATCGTCCGGATCGCCGGTTTTTTCCCAAGTCAGACGCGGCGGCGTTTGAATGCTGGTTTTATCCGTCGGGGAAATCAGGTTAAAGCGGTTGGGCGGTTCGTTGATACGGTTTGCTAAAAATCCGATCGGTCGCGACCAGGTGGAAAATTCAACCCCGTCTGAAGCTCGCACACCGATATAATATCGCTGATTATCTGCCAGAGCTTTATCAGTAATGAATATGAATGCTGAATCGTGGTGAGTTTGAAAAGTTGTATCCAGCACAATAGTTAGTCTGGCCGGATCGGTGCTGAAAATTACCTGATAGAATAAATCGGCAGGTTTTATTTGTCGATCGGTCGCCGGAGAGATTTTTATCGCGATGGATTTTTCGAGAAAGATCGTGTCGACAGGCATGCGAATTTCGGGTACAGTTGGCAGGGTATTAATCGTAAAGCTAATGCCAAGACTATCAGACCACCCCAGCTCCGGATGTTTAGCGGCAACGTCGAAATAATAGGTTCGTCCTCTCTCGAAAACGCCCAGCCCGGAGAACTGAAAACTGCTGTTGCGGGAAGTCAACAGACCCGATTCCCAGATCAGCGAATCATTGCCGAGATTGACCGAACGCAGACGCAATTTAAGTAAGTAATCTTCAGCCGGGCGCGAATATTCCCAGGTGAATTGCGGGGCATAATTTGTGAATTGGTTCAGATCGGTTTCACCAATAATGGATAGATTTTTCAGCGTAAAAATGCTATCGGCAGGTAGAGTCGCCGCGTCAGCCCCATCAAATAATAGATAGAAGAAAATAATTATCGCATAGTTACGGTATTTGGAGATAATCGGCATCTCGCTCGAAATTTAAGAAAAATCGCAGAGTTGCTTATTAGTTTTATACAGGCTAATGAAGCGCGGCAGGTTATTTTATTTTTAAAGACGATTAAGACAAGTTGCGCCGACCGTGCGGATTGCCAGTTGGGTTACACTTCCCCGCGAAAAAACGCTTTCAATCAGTTTGATATAATCTGGCAGGAGTTCGTTGGCTATGAAGACCTGAATCGTGCCGGCAAAACCGCCGCCGTGCACTCGGCAGGCTCCGGGTTTGCCGCTATTTTTTATGAATATTTCAGTCAATGCCAGCGCCAGCCCGACGCCTTGTTCGTTAGGATTTTTGGTGGAAAAATTATTTTGTAGCCATCGGGCAGATGAAGCGCCGGATTCGTTGATCAAATTGAGAAAAATATCGAACATTCCTCCCTCAAGCGCTAAAACCATTTTCTCGACGCGCTCGTTTTCAGCCAGAAAATGCATGGCACGCAGGATCGGTCGGTCACCTACTTTTTGACGCAGAGATGCGATATTGCGAATCAGTTTTTTATAGGTAATATCACGGCAGGTCTGCCCGCCCAAACTCTTTGCGACCGCTTGCATCTCGCGCGGGATCGCGGCATAATCAGCGGTTAAATTGACATGACTACCGCCCGTATCCACAACTAATAAACTGTAATCCAGCTGGCTGAAGTCGGATTTGACCTTGCGGATGACCGGATTGAGCGGATCTTTAAAATCGATCGCAATGATTCCGCCGACCGCGATCGCCATTTGATCCATCAGCCCACAGGGTTTCCCAAAGTAATTATTTTCGGCATATTGTCCGATTTTCGCTATTTCTTCAGGTTTTATTCGGGCGTCGTTGAAAAGATGATTCAGGATCGTTCCGACGAGCACTTCAACCGAAGCCGATGAACTCAGGCCGGAACCAACCAACACGTTACTGGTAAGCGTCGCATTAAAACCACCGGTATTAAAGCTAAACTCCTTGAAACGCGCGACGATACCGCGGATCAGGGCGGACGTAGTGCCGCGTTCCTCAGTTTTCGCCCGAGTGTGCCGAATATCGACGACAAACGGTGCGGAATAACCTTCGGAAAATATTGTGATTTTGTTATCGTTAGAAAGGTTGACCGCCGCAATCGTGTCCAGATTGACGCTGGCGGCTAATACTTTGCCGTGATTGTGATCGGTATGGTTGCCACCGATTTCAGTGCGACCGGGTGAACTGAAAAAAGCGACCGGCTCTGCCGAGAAAAACTTCTTATGCGGACGCGCAAGTTTTAAGTAACGCTGGGCTTGTTGTTTTAGAATTAGGTCGTCATGGCCATAAAGTTTTGCAAGATTTTCAAGTATGACCGGACTTTCTAATAATTTGACAAGATTGATTTTGGGTATCATTTAGCCTTTTTAAGGTAGTGAATGTCGGATGTTTGACGCAGTTTTTGAGCGGCTTGCTCGGGCAATATATCGCGCTGAGCTTCCGCCAACATTTCGTATCCGACGATAAATTTTTTAACAGTGGCAGACCGCAGAAGGGGTGGATAGAAATGAGCGTGCAGTTGCCAGTGATCAAAATTGCCGCCCTTCGTAGGCGCCCCATGCCAACCCATTGTATATGGAAATGAAGATTTGAAGAGATTGTCATATTTTGTCAGAACGGATTTGAGAATTTGGGATAGATCTTCTCTTTCGGTTGAATTGAGGTCGGGCAGGCGCAGAACGTGACGACGAGGGATCAGGAGTATTTCGAAAGGCCAGGTTGCCCAGAAAGGAACCAGGGCCAGCCAGGTTGCATTTTCGCAGACAATCCTTGTCCGGTCTTCGGCTTCATACGATAGATAGTCGATCAGTAAAATTGAATCGTTCTTTTCCAAATAGGCTAACTGTTCCCGATTTTCTTTGAAAGGTTCGTTCGGTAGTGCGCTTCCCGCCCAAACCTGTCCGTGGGGATGCGGATTGGAACAGCCCATTATAGCGCCCTTGTTTTCGAAAATCTGCACCCAGCTGTAGTGCTTACCGAGTTCGCTAACTTGTTCCGCCCAGACTTCGACGACCCTGAGTATTTCTTCAGGTGACATTTCCGCCAGAGTCAGATCGTGTCGCGGTGAGAAGCAAATCACGCGACAAGTTCCCGATAGGCTGGCGCTTTGAATGATATGATTGGGAGAGCAATGTGAATCCGGAAGATCAGGCAGGAGAGCCGGGAAGTCGTTGGTGAAAACAAAGGTTGAGGTATAGACTGGATTTCTGGCGCCGTTTGCCCGCTGGTTACCGGGACATAAATAACATTTGGGATCATAAGTAGGTTTTTGGTCCGGCGCGGCTGGCTCTTGATAACCGTGCCAGGGACGTTTCGTGCGGTGCGGCGAAACCAGTATCCACTCGCCGTTCAGCGGATTGTAACGACGGTGCGGGAGATTAGTAAAATTGAATTGGTCACCGGATGGCATTATTCAAGCCTTTTAATCGAAACGCGGTGAATGTTTTATCACCAGAAAATTATATACAGGATGATGACAATCGCGACGATTATAGCCCCGAACCATTTCACAATCGGTGAGGATTGCATATTGAAATCTTTACGTTCCGGCATAGTAACTGGTTTCTCAAGCGGTTTGATTAAAGTAATCAGAGCCATGATAGCGACGATTATAATGAAGGTAATTGCCATCCGATTGAGAAAAGCGATCGGCGCAATCTGGACACCGGCAAAAACCGGCAGAGAACCGCAGAAAACCAGCAGGATGCCGTAGATTATTGGATTGAGAATCAAAGCGCTCAGACCGGCGGCCTTGGGCGCGCGTTTGAAAATTAACCCGAATGCAAAGGCGGCCAGAATGCCCGGGGAAATAAATCCCTGGAATTCCTGAAGGTAGGTGAAAATTCCCTTTAAAGCGGGATTGGCCAGAATCGGAGCGATCAGACAACCCAGGATCAGAAAAACCAGCGTGGAAATCCGACCGGTTAAAACAATTTTTGATTGAGGAAGTTCTTTTTTTACAGCCCATTTGTAAATATCCATCGTAAAGATGGTTGAGGCTGAGTTAAGCATGGAAGCCAGTGAGCTGATAACCGCCCCACCAATTGCGGCAAATATGAAACCGAGAAAACCGTTTGGGATTACATTCCTGATAATGGTCGGCAATGCCGCGTCGGTCCCGCCAATCCCGGTCATTTGATTTTTGAATAATTGCCAGGCCATGATCCCGGGGAAAACAATGATAAACGGCGTTATCAGTTTTAAAAAAGAGGCGAATATGATTCCCAGCTGCCCTTCCCGGAGATTTCTGGCGGCCAGGGTTCTTTGGGTGATAAATTGGTTGACGCTCCAGTAATAAAAATTCGGCAACCAGAGTCCGATTACCAGCGCCGTCCAGGGCAATACCGGATCGTTACTCGGCAGGATCATGTGCATTTTATCCTGGTTTACTTCGAGGAAATTGCCGAGTCCGCCCACATGCCCTAAGCCGATTATCAAGGTCAATATTCCACCAAAAATCAGGCTGGAGCCAAAGAAAAGGTCGGCCCAGGCAATGCCCTTCAATCCGCCCCAGGTTGTGTAAATCGCGGTGATTATTCCCACCAGCCAGATCGCTTTTATCAGAGTGACTTCTACCCCAAAAAATTTCATGCCGGAGAACAGAGTTGCGATAGTTAAACCGCCGGTATAGATTACCGATGCTACCAGTACAAAAACATAGATCAGGATAGTATAAAATGCCATCAGACGCCGCGCCAGCGGCGCGTAACGATACTCCAAAAATTCGGGAAAAGTGTAGATCCCGGCGCGCAGAAAATTTGGTAACAGAAAAATGGCGACAACCACCATTGTTATCGCCGCCATCCATTCATAAGAAGCAATGGCCATACCGGCCGAGCCAGCGCCCTGACCAGCCATTCCGACAAATTGTTCGGTGGAAATATTGGCCGCGATCATCGAAAGTCCAATTAACGGCCAGGTCAGTTGGCGGCCAGCCAGGAAGTAATCCTCGCCCGTTTTCTCCTTGCGGCTTTTATACATGCTGAAAATCACTACGAACAAGAAAAAAACCAGAAAAATTAAACCATCATACCAACTGAAAATTACCTGTCCCATAATACCTTATTCTCCCTTGTTTTCATACATTTGTTGATTGGAAGTCTTGCTCAAACTGTTGAGTAAATTTACGAATAAACTTGGTTTTTAACATTACTGTTTTCAGGATAATATTCTCTTCTGAATCAATCTATCCGATTAAAATTTCAGCCATTGTTTGTCCAATTTGGTAAACCGACTGGTTGTTGTAATAGCCGATTCAACCTGGTTGAGGATGAGATTATTTAAAAAAACGACTATGTCGATGTCCAGCGGGATTCGCAGTCTTTGGGATATTAATTGATCGTAGGTTTCTACTACTTCTGGATTGATAGCATTATTCATTCGCCAGGTAATCCCATTACACTTCGCTCATCACAAGTTGCTTGCTATTGAATCAGGCGGTCAATTTATCGTAAAGTTCATCGACCGCGCTTTTAAGTTGTTCCTCTGCGCCATTATTTTCGATAACAAATTCCGCCAGTTCGCGTTTGTCTTCTTCGGGCATCTGGAGGTCGATCCGTCGCAGAATGTCTTCGCGGCTGAGATTGCCGCGGCGCAGAGCGCGTTCGAGGCGGATTTTATATTTGGTATAAATTAACAGAGTATGATCGAGCCGGCTATCGAATCCCGATTCAAATATTAGCGGCGCGTCCAGAACGATGAGTTCGTACTTATTCCGCAGTTTGTCCACTTTTTCCTGAAAATAATCGACTACGCGCGGATGGACGATATCATTAAGAAGGCGTTGATCGACTTCGCTGGCGAAGGCGCGTTGTGCCAGTTTTTGGGTGTCCAGCTTGCCGTCTTTATAAACATCGCTTCCGAATGCTTCAATAATTTCGTCGCGGATTTGCGGATCGGTTTCCATCAATTTTTTAGCAATCAGATCGGCGTCTAGAACATAAGCGCCTTTTTCGGCCAGGAATTTACAGGCGGTAGATTTACCGGAACCGAGTCCGCCGGTAACACCTAATGTAACCACGGTATTTTATCCTCCTAATGTGTCATTAATACGTTGAAAAACTTCGGCGGGCGTACCGTCAGCAGAAACCGTTTTCAATTGTCCGCGTTGGCGGTAATATTCTGCCAGTGGCGCAGTTTGACTGGTATAGACTTCCAAACGTCTTTGAATAGTTTCGATGCGGTCGTCCTCGCGTTGATATAATTCACCACCACAGGCATCGCATTTCTGCGGATGCTTGGGGGGATTGGTCAGCAGGTTGTAAACGGAATTACACTGGCGACAGGTGCGCCGGGCGGAAAGTCGGTTGATGATCGCTTGCGGATCGGCTTCCAGCAGAATCACCGCATCCAAATTGTCTCCATGTTGCTTGAATAGCTTATCCAATCCTTCCGCCTGTGGGATAGTGCGCGGGAATCCATCCAGAATATAGTCTTGAGGCGCTCTATCACCAAAAAGCGTTTCGGCAATCAGGCTAAGCATCAGATCGTCGGGCACCAATTCACCACGCTTGAGATAGTCATTGGCCTGTTGACCGAGGTTTGTCTGATTTTTAATTGCTTGACGCAGAATGTCGCCAGTGGAAATTTGGAGCAGACCACGCTCCTGCTGGAGCTTTTGAGCCTGAGTGCCCTTACCAACCCCGGGTGGGCCTAGTAGAATTACTTTCATTTAGTGTCCTTTGCGTAACGATGGCTTATTTTAATTTATTTTTATTAATAATTCAACTAAAGTAATAACCCGGCAATAACGGCGGTTAACCAGGAGGCCAATGCTCCGCCAAACATGGCTTTCAGGGCAACTTTGGATAAATCCGACCGACGGCCAGGCGCCAAGGCGCTGATACCGCCGATTTGGATGCCGACCGAGGAAAAATTGGCAAATCCACACAGAGCATAAGTTGAAATCACGATTGCTCTTTGATCAAGCGCCCCCTTGTGGATTAATTCGGAAAGAGTCGAATAGGCTACAAACTCATTCAATGAAAGCTTAATTCCTAATAGATTGCCGACCTCGCCGGCATATTGCCAGGAAACGCCCATCAGCCAGGCCAACGGGCGCAGAATGGTAGAGAACAGGGTTTTCAGACTGCCGGGGAAAATGCCGCCGAATTCGCCTTTGGCAGGTGAGAATCCGGAAGCGCTCGTGTAGGCGGCATAGGTTCCTTTCAAGAGATTACCGTCGATCAAACGATCAAGCAATCCCAGGATCGTATCTATCAAGCCGATTAAGGCGATAAAAGCGATTAGCATCGCGCCGACATTGGCGGCTAGTTTAAGACCGTCGGTAACACCGCGCGCCGCGGCATCCAGAAGATTGGTCGACTCCACGGTGTCAGGCGGTAATTCGACCTTGCCGGCGGTTTTCGAAAGGCTGGTCTCGGGATAAATGATTTTCGCAACTACCATAGCCGCCGGGGCCGACATGACACTGGCGGCGATCAAATGTCCGGCTGGTACACCCATTCTGATAAAACCGGCCAGCACTCCACCCGCAATTGTAGCGAATCCGCCCAGCATGACCGTAAGAAGTTCGGAGAGTGTCATCTGGTCGATGAAGGGGCGTATAAGGAGCGGCGCCTCGGTCTGTCCGACGAAAATATTGGCGGTGCAGGATAATGTCTCGGCACCACTGGTGCCCATCGTCCATTGCATGAAACGCGCCATAACTTTTATGATCGCCTGCATTACACCGAGATGATACAGAATAGCCATAAAAGAGGCGAAGAAAATTATAACCGGCAAAACTGAAAACGCGAACTGCATTCCGAAACCCGGCCAGGCGCCCTGACTTGGAAAGAAATATTTATCCAGCGCCAGGTTGCCGAAAAGAAATTCCGAGCCGAGTACCGCCAGCCCCAGAAATTTTTCTACTTTTTGCGCAATAAAAGCAAAAACCGTCTGTCCGGTATAACCATGCACCATCAACCAGGCAAAACCGGCCGACAGCAACGCGGCGCCCAACTCTTTCTGCAACAGGCGGACTTTGAAAATAGCTTTAACGATAATTGCCACGGCGAGCAAACCGATTAATTCAGCCAGCCAGCCGGTTTTGCCCAATCCGTATAGTGCGGCAATCGCAACCAAAGTCAGGCCAATTATTACGACTGCTCTCAGCCATTGTTGAGTAAGTCGCCCGGCCGCGTTGATTTGGTCTTTATATAAGTACAGGACGATTAGCATGACAAAAAGGAACATGGCGGCGAATGACAATAAAAATTTACCTAGAATTATTCCCGCGAAAAGTATCTGCAGTGATAATCCCCAGATAACCACTCGCGGGGAAATTTTGCGCCGGTTATTTGACATGAGGAAAGCAGTGCCCAGCAAGGCGAACATACCCAGAATGCCTATAAAACGCATTTTACACCTAACCCTTTCACAATCGAAAAATATTTATTTTTCATCTTCAGGCGGTTCGAAGCAGGCCCGACAGCGGGCTTCGTAAATGTCGGTAGCGCCTAACAATACCCGCTCACTGGATTTGGTAATGCGCTGGGTATAATTGGCCGGATTGCCGCATTTCATGCAAATTGCCAGCGTTTTGGTGATATATTCGGCCTCGCAGAGTAGTTGCGGTATCGGTTCAAAGGGTTCGCCACGGTAGTCCTTATCCAGGCCGGCAACAATCAAGCGTCGTCCGGAGTCAGCCAATGTCCGACAAACCGCGACCAGGGTGTTGTCGAAAAACTGGGCTTCATCAATACCAAGTACCTGAGCGTCACCAGCCTTATCCAATATTTCCTGCGGCGTGCGAACGGCCACTGACGGAATTTTCTGCTGGTTGTGCGAAACGATATGATCTTCGCTATAGCGCACGTCGATCAGCGGTTTAAAAATCGCCACCCGCTGACGAGCGATCTGAGCCCGGCGCAGGCGGCGGATAAGTTCTTCGGTCTTACCGGAAAACATACTGCCGCAAATAACCTCGATCCACCCCGCCCCCTTTTCATTAATGGCGACGACCTCCTCCATGCCCATCGGAAAGCGATGTAAATTAGTATGAACCATTATGCTCCTTTTTTAATGAGGATTGTTTAAATGTCTCAAGAGACTGCGTACCTTGGTCTTGAATAGGTCGATCGCAACCGTATTATAACCACCTTCGGGAATTATGATGTCAGCCAGATGTTTGGTCGGCTCGATAAATTGTTCGTGCATCGGGCGAACAGTTGCCAGGTATTGTTCGATCACCGAATCGACCGACCGTCCACGCTGTTGAATATCGCGTTTCAGACGCCGGATAAAGCGAATATCGGCCGCCGTTTCAATATAGACTTTGATATCCATCAGGTTGCGCAGTTCGGGATCATAAAGAACCATGATTCCTTCCAATACGATAATTTTTTGACCGGTGACGATTTGAAATTCTGTGGTACTGCGCGTGTGGGTCTTATAGTCGTAGATTGGGATTTTTACTTCATGCCCGCTAAGCAGGTTACGCATATCCACACGCAACCGCGGGAAATCATAAGAATCCGGATGATCGAAATTATGTCGCCCGCGGGTTTCCATTTGAATATTACTCAGGTCGTAATAATAAGAATCCTGTTCTATAATGACGACCTCACGCGGATCAAAATCGTGCACGATATTTTTAGCCATGGAGGTTTTGCCCGAACCGGTACCGCCGGCTACTCCGATTAAAATCGCTTTCTTCATTAATCGTCGATGTCCTTCAATTTGTTATTATCAAATGGGGTTGGCAATAAATCAGCACTCCGCAGGCGCTGAACCTTTTCATATTCATCGAATAAAAATACGTCGATATCACCGCAAATGTCCCAGATTACCTGACGACAGGCTCCACAAGGTGGGGCGCCGTTGGGTGAAAAAATGCCGATTGCCCGGAAATGCTTTTCGCCGGCTACCACGGCCGCTGCGATGGCATTGCGTTCAGCACAAACAGTTAAACCGTACGAGCTGGCTTCCACGTTGCATCCCCGATAGATTTTGCCGTCGATTGTCAGCAGAGCGGCGCCGACCGGGTAACGCGAGTAAGGCGCATGGGCATTTTTAGCGGCTTCCCGGGCCGCGGTTTTCAGTAATTCCGGTTCAATTTTTTCCATATTCTTTTCCTTTCATAGGGCTCGAGTACTAAAAGTAATACAAAGCCAGCAAGAAAACCACCAATATGAGCAAACCAGGCTACTCCCCCCTGCGATTGAAAACCCAGCGATCCCAATCCATTGAAAAGTTGGAGTAAAAACCAGATGCCCAGCAGATAACCAGCCGGGACCCAGAATTGGCGGATAAACAAGAAGAACCAGAAAAGTATTTTTACCCGGGCGTGCGGATAGCGCAGAAGATAAGCGCCCAATACTCCGGAAATTGCACCGCTGGTACCGATCATGGGAATGGAGGAGTTAGGGTTGATTAAGACCTGCGTCGAAGCGGCGATGATTCCACAGGCTAAATAGAACAAAAGGAACTTGCCGTGCCCGAGAGTGGATTCAATATTATCACCGAAAATCCAGAGATAAAGCATGTTGCCGGCCAGATGCAGAAAACCGCCGTGTAAAAAGAGAGTTGTGAAAAGCGTCAGCCAACTTCTCAAGCCGCCGCTGAAAAGCCGTGCCGGAACCAGACCATAACCGTGAAACCACTCGGAAAGTACTTCGGGCGGCAGTGTAATCTGATAGACAAATACGATACAATTGACGATAATTAATCCAACCGTAATGTAAGGTGGAGTCAGGCGCAGGGTGGAGTCACGGGTTGGGATGAACATGAGGTTTTCTATCCGGGCAAAATGATAAAGGTGCTGGTATGGGTTTTTACATTGCCAGCCCGATCGGTGACCGTTATGACCAAAGTATGCTGGCCGTCGGCGAGTCGTCCGGCAAGTTCGTGTTTTAGACTGTTTTTGGGGGCATTATACTCGGCAATTAGAGGATTGCCATCGAGTGTAATAATGATATCGAGATCACTGTCTATTCCCGAGAGTTCGTCCTGGACAATCGCCCGGAGGGTTTTTACGGAGCTGGCGCGAAAACGCCCGCCGTTTCCCGGAAAAATGTTGCGTATTGTCGGAGCGGTATTATCTTTGATCAGGGCGAACTTGCCTAACTGGCGAGAGATGGTATGAATCAAGTTGTTTTCGGTATCGATCCGATTTCCGAGCCAGCGCCATTTATTTTTTTCGTAAATATAAATGCCGATTTGTCCTATATCCGTAACAAAGGTCGGATGTTTGAAGCTTATCCGAACCGTATCATGTAAGGGCTGATTGGTTGGATAGAGCATATACAGATGGGATACGATCCGACCGCCGTTGACCGGTTTGGCCTTGAGGCTGTTCAGCCAGACGATTAATGAATCATAGACTGCATCAACCGGGAAAAATGCCGTAAAAAGCGAGTCCTGACTAATACAACGATTTTCCGTATTGGGCGCCATACATTTGAGATTGAGCCTACCGCGGGAAACGTTCATCGGGTGGGTGTTAAAGCGCATCTCAAAAGCAAATGCATCGCGCCAGCGGGCAAAGGATACCGGCGCCGTGATAAATTCGACTGGCGAAGTGCGGATCAGTTCGACTTTATTTAAGCCGTCGTTGGTTTGCAGATAAAAAGTCGGGTAGCCGTTGGGAACATCGCTGAAAATTACCTTCATTAAGAAAGTTTTCGGATTATGGATGAATTTATACTCCAGTGTGATTGTTGCGGAATTGTTCTGAGAAATCACACGTCCGAAAAGGGGCTGGAGTTTTTCGCCTTTGGCGCCAGTCGCCTCGATTTTCAGATGTTCGTTATAGGACGGCTGGTCGGTAAGCGTGATGCGGTAGCCTTCAGCCGTTGAGTCAATTTGTCCAACCTGCGCCGGACGTTGAAAATCACCCTGACGACTTACCCAGTCGGCTTTAATGTTTTGGAGGGTCATATGCTCCGGGGGTGTTACGAAGACCTGATAGCCGTTTTCAAGCGATTGAATTTCGGATAAAAGTAGCGGAGCAGACCGGGTCGCAATAATATTGAATTCTAAGGTTGCCGAGTTCTGGTTTTTATCATAGACGAAGATGCGCACCCGATGCTCGCCGGTTTCCAAATCGAAAATACCAGTTGCTTCCGGTAGAATATTCATAGGCAACGTCTTTTGCGGTGCAAATACCCAAAGGCGGTTATATATTTCACCCAGCTCGTAATCCAGCTGATAATTACGGTCGATGCCGGCATAGCGGGTCTGTTCGTAACTGAATTTGTCATACTGTACCTGGAAGCAAAGACTGTCGTCGATAAACAGTTTAATGCCATAGGGCGGATAAACATTCGGAACGCCCTTGACGGTGTCGCGGGTTCTAACTTCAATGCCAAACTGACCTTCGACATGAATCGATTCATTGATGGTATATCGGTTATTTTTTTGGTGTGTAGCCTTGAAAGTCCGGGTCGTAGGCATGCCATTTACCCGGGCTGAAAGACTGATTGGCGTGACAGCTAGGCCTTCAATGGTTGGCGCAGTATTATCGGCAACAGAAAGATTGGTATTCAGCGGATTGATCGGATTTTCCAAACTGTCACGCAGTTCAAAATGCAAATGCGGGTAGAGAGTGCCAGTATCGCCGGTATAGCCGATGATCTGCCCTTTTACGACGCGTAGCAAATTTTTATCGAGGTTAACTTCGACCCGGTAGCGTTGCTGACGCTCCTGTTCGAGCCGAATCAGTTTCAGAAGTGGTTCGGCGAAATTTTCAAGGTGGGCGTAGACCGCAATATTACCATCGTCGAGTTTTTGGTAAATGACTTTACCGTAGCCGGTATATGAAGTTCTTAATTTCTGTATATAACCACTTTCGATAGCATAAACCGGGTAGCCGGTGCGATAATTGGTTTTTATATCGATTCCGGCATGGAGATGGTCGGTGCGGTATTCGCCGAATGTAGAGCTGAGCAAGCGACTGGAATTAGTCGGCCAGAGGTAATCCTGTGAATTTGCGGTATTAAGGAGCAGGCCGATAACCAGAGCAAGCGGGAAAAATCTCATGCGGTCTTACTAATTTTCATTCCGGGGCGGAATATACGTAAAATCAGCTCCTTTTTTCAACTTTTTCTTTGATCGTCTGGTTGACAAAGTAACCTTTTAGGAAGTTATTCCTGGAATATAATCGATTTATTGCGGCCACTGCGTTTAGCTTGATACAGGGCTTTGTCGGCGGCGTCAATAAGTTTGTTTTCATCCTCGGTCATCGAAGCATCAAACTGGGCGATTCCAATTGATATAGTAACGCTGGCGATAGCCTGTTCGAAAGCGATTTGTTTGCCGGCTACGATGGTGCGGATTTTTTCAGCCGCGACGAGAGCTTCCCGCGGGCCTGTTTCCGGGAGTAAAACCACGAACTCTTCGCCGCCGTAGCGGGCGCAAATATCATGTTTGCGCAGGCTGTTACGTAGAATCTGACCAATTGCCTTTAAGACTTCATCGCCGAACAGATGGCCATAGGTATCGTTGATTTTTTTAAAGAAATCGATGTCGAGCATCAGCAGGCTAAGCGGAGAATTATAACGGATACTTCGGGCAATTTCACGTTTTAATTCCTCATTGAAGTGGCGGCGGTTGTTGATTCCGGTCAAGGCGTCGGTGGTAGAAAGTGATTCGAGCTGGCGGTTAGCCTCCTCCAGCGCCTGGGTGCGCTCGCGAACACGAGAATCGAGCAAAGCGTTCAATTCCTGCAGTTCGGAACGGGCGGTTTGTAATTCGTCGATCGCCATTTTAAGATGAACTTCACGGGTTTCGAAACGCAGGAAAAGGTTGTCGAGTACCGTAGCGAGTTGACGCAAAGAGCCAGGGGCGCCGACGCGCATGAATTTTTTAAACGAATCGGAATTGTATTCGCCGCGCGAGACGGTTTCAATCTGACTGACGAATTCTTCGAATAATTCCTGGTCCCAATTTTTCATAATTCACCTATTTTTTGGAGGAGTGCTTTTCGGAAGCGGAGTTCCAGATAAGTGGCACAAATCTGACCGGCAGAATTTTTTGGCTTTTCAATCCGAGGGGCGTTTTCTCAATCAGGGTCAGTTCCTGACCACCACCGGCACTGCCTAATGGAATCAGCAATTTGCCACCGAGGGCGAGTTGATCGATCAGGGCCGTTGGAATTTCGGGACTGGCGGCGGTAACAACGATATGGCTGAAGGGGGCCTTTTCCTGCCAACCCAGACAGCCGTCCCCGATTCGGAATTCGATATTTGACAATCCGATCTGCGCAATTACTTCTTGGGCACGCAGGGAGAGCTCGCTGATGCGCTCGACCGTGAATACATTACCGGCCAGTCGCGCCAGAATGGCGGTTTCATAGCCACTCCCGGTGCCGACCTCCAGAACCCAGGCCGATTTGTCAATTTGCATGGCGTCGATCATGTAGGCCACAACGTAAGGCTGGGAGATGGTTTGCCCAAATCCGATCGGTAAGGGCTGGTCGCTGTAGGCTAATTTTTTCTGGCTGACGTCAACGAAAAGTTGGCGCGGGATCTGCCGAAAAGCTTCCAATATCTGCGGATCCCGAATGTTGCGGGCGTAAATCTGCTCGGCGACCATTTCATCGGCCGCATGCTTGTAATCTGATGAGAAAAAGTTCATTAGGTTGTTTTGCGATTGATCGATTCAAGGAGATTTTTAATATCCCGCAGGGTTTCGATTTTAACGTCTTTCATGTAATTAAGATGAATGGTTTTAAAAGTCGATATAATAGCGAGTCCTTTAATGTACTGACCAAGAGTGGTTGGGATGTGCAGGGTTTTCAGAACGATACAATTTAGTAAGTATTCAGGATCTTCAGGAGTCAACTGGGCCAGGGTCGTTCCGGATTTCTGAAAAGTTTTACGCCGCTGATCGAGATCGCGCGGATTGTAAAATTGGGATAGATAAGAATGAGCCGGGCGCAATTGGGCTATCAGCCAATCCACGCCGGACTGGAAACAGGTTTCTAAAAAGTTACGATAACGCTGGACCCCGATGCCGGATTGCAGGTAATGGACCAGGTTTTCATAAAACTGACTCCGGTAATTTTCCCAGTGATGAAAATGGGTTCGGAATAAAAAGTAACCGTTAGGCGCTTTGAGGCTGTTGTGTTTGTTGAAAAAGGCTTTGATTTCGTAACGAAAACGCTGGAGACGACGAAAATAATCGGTAGGGAAAAGGTTAAAAACCGGTGATTCGGTCCGGGCATTTTCAAGGATCAGCGGTTCCGGAATTTGTAGTTCGCTCAGACGAAGCGAATAGGTTTTTTCGAGACCCTGAAAAGTGAGGTCGAGCAGGGCTCCGAAATCAGCCAGTTTGATAAAATTTTCGATTCCCTGTTCAAATCCCGGCAAAGTGGTAATCGGTGGGAGATAAACATCTTCGAAAAGATCGGGAAAAAGCGGGACCTGTTTTGGATCGTAAGGTTTAAACATTACGGGTTCCTTTTAAATGATCATTCCCTCCGGGATTACACTGTTCTTCGGAATGACGACGATTCCATCCCGGATCGAATACATTTCACTTT
>Ga0172377_10003277_pt1 | contig 16600 bp, 12 predicted proteins | sample Pumphouse3metaG_FD_119749 | JGI IMG/M metagenome (GOLD analysis project Ga0172377, IMG submission 119749) | Leachate microbial communities from a municipal landfill in Southern Ontario, Canada - Pumphouse #3 metaG | ecosystem: Engineered > Solid waste > Landfill > Unclassified | place: Canada...
CCGTTTATTTTTGCCTGATATTCGTTTTGTACTTGCGTAAAAGGCTCAAAGAGTTTTGTTTGATTTTCTTCCGATATCCCTATGCCGTTATCAGATATAGTGATGACAAAGCGCTCATGCAGCTTTTTTGCACTGATGGAAATCTCGCCATTTGGATGCGTAAATTTGACTGCGTTTGAGAGAATATTGAGAATAGCTTGATGCATGAGCTGTTTATCCGCCATAAATAAACTTTCATCGAGATCGGATTTGAGCGTGATTTTTTTCTCTTCTAGCTGCGTTTCGATGAGGATGAGGATTTCATTGATAAAGCTCTTCGCTTGAATCGGTTCTTTGTTGATTTGGATATTTTCGGATTCGATTTTTGAGAAATTGAGAATGGTATTTATAAGCCGTAGAAGCGTATTTCCAGAGAGATATATCTTATCTACAAAGATTTTTATCTTTGGTGGCACATCTTCTTGTTTTGAGAGAATCTGCGAAAATCCGATGATGGCATTGAGTGGCGTGCGTAGCTCATGTGACATACCTGAGAGAAAAGTATCTTTGGCTTTTTGTGCGATATGCGCTTCTTGGAGTGCTTGTTGCAGTTCAAGAGTGCGTTCTTTTACTTTTTGCTCAAGGGAAAGATTTGTGTTGTAGAGTTCAAGACTTTTGTCTTCAAGAAGTTTCTCCGCTTCTTTTTTAGCGGCTCTCTCTCGCTCAAATCTTTTTATCCATGGATTGTTTTTATCCATTGTTTTTGCGTACTTCTATCTCTATGGGTCTCCTATCTGCAAAAACAGTGACGCTAATATCTTCCTTATAATATTCACCCGCACCTATCATAAGGCCTTTTGCAAGGTCCTGCAGACCTTTGTTGGAGAGATATTGCAAAAGAATCCTCTCTGGAGTTTGCTCTTTGATAGTAAAGGAAGGCAAATCCGCATCAGGATAGAGTTTTTTGACTTCAGGGTGAATGATATTGTCCACATGAGCGATGATATCAAACGCAGAGCTAAACCTGTCCACATGCGGATAAATACTGATAAGCAGACCAAAAAGATGTTTGCCGTAGCTCTCAATAAGCTCAGAAACACCGACACCGCTCTCTTGCGACAAAGCCGTGACTAAAGCAACCATCTCTTCAAAAGGGTAATTCCCTGCCTGCGTATAAACGCCGCTAAGTCCCGAATTTTCTATCATAACATCAACCGTATCAAATCCAAATTTTTTTTCGACAAACTCTATAAATTCCGTAAATACGACACCTTTCATGCTAATTCCTTTTGTATTGTTTTGATTGCGTTTTGCAATTTTTCTTTATCCATATCGTAGCTCACAAGAAGTTCTGTTGCCGTTTCGATACGATCAGGGGTAAAAATCCCTTGTGTATTTATTAGCAGAGAGAGGATATGAAGAATCTGTTGCTCTTTTGTCTGCGGTAGAGCTATGTTGGAGATGAGATTTACAAAATTTTCTTCAAATTCCCATTTTTCAAAGAGCTTACCTGCAAGTGTATAACTCTGTATTCCAAGCACTATTTTTTCCGCTTCTTCGGCAGATTTTTCATTTAACATATCTACAAACTTCTCTTTGAGATGGTTGCTCATGATAGCGTTTGCACTGATAATCTTCCCAGACTCCATCAAAAAAGCGGCGGAAGTGAGCGTAGGCATATCAATATTCATATTTTCATCCCTGAGCCATATATTTAAAAATTTGACACGTAAAGCACAAATGGTATCAAAAGTCTCTATTGTGATATTGTAAGGTGAGAGATCAAGCAAAAAGGATTTTTTGAGGATAGCCGCCATGACGATGCCGCGTATGATGGTACTGCCAAGCAGCATAACGGAGTGATGTATAGATACTACTTTGTTGCTGAGTCCATAATGAGGAGAATTTACAAGTTTGAGGATATTGGCATAAAGAAGAGGATCTTCTTCTAAAGATTTGACAAGAACGTGACTCTCTAGCGTATTGCTAGCAAACATCTGCTGCAGTTTTTGCATAGCTCGCGGCAGGTTTGGAAAAGATTCCGGTAAGAGAATATTATACATTTTCACTTCTGATGAGAGTATCGCAAATTGCCTCTGAATCTTTTTTATTGAAGATACCCACGATGTTTTTTGATTCGCCTATATGTTCGACCAGTTTGATATCGTCCTCCGCTGAGATGATATAAACAGGAGTTTTGAGTGCATTGGCATCCATAAAATAGATAAGCTCAGAACTGATACCATCGACAAGAAAGAAGTCGAGGATGATTTTGTCGTAGCTGTGGAGCATGAGCAACTCTTTGGCTTTGTTGATGGAATTTGTAGCGGTAATATTGAAATTTTGGTTGAGTTTGTTGATGAGAATATCTACATATTCTTGACTATCTTCCACAAGAAGCAGGTTTTTTGCACTCTCCAGAGCCGAAGGAAAAAGTTCGATTTTATTGAGTTCATTGGAGACAGGAAGTGCCACATAAAAACAGCTTCCTTCTCCCACTTTGCTTTGCACCCAAATCCTGCCTCCATGCAAATCCTCTACGATGCGTTTTGTGATGGTAAGACCGAGTCCCGTTCCTTTTGCGCTTGAGTGCAGCGGATTGTCTATCTGTGTAAAAGGTGTAAAAAGTTTGAAAATATCCTCTTGTGCTATCCCTACACCGGTATCACATACTGAGATGACAAACTCATTGTCCTTTTGTTCAAAGCGTATGGAGAGTACGATTTTTCCGTTTGGAGGAGTAAATTTGACTGCGTTTGAGAGGAGGTTGATAAGAACCTGTTTGATAAGCTGCGGATCTACAAACAGAGCCAAAGAGAGGTCTCCGGGAAGTTCGAGACTGATGTTTTTTGCCTGAGTGAGTGATGTCATCACCATAGAGACTTCATTTGTGATTTCAGATAAAAGGGTCATCTTTGGATGGTAGGATATTTTGCCCGCTTCTATTTTTGCAAAATCAAGGATAGTATTGACAAGGTTTAGGAGATTGTTTCCTGAAATCGCTATTTTTTCGATGTAAGGGCGCAGATTTTCGGGTATCTCTTGTCGTGTTTTGAGGATTTGTGAGAAACCGATGATAGCATTGAGCGGTGTTCGGAGTTCATGGCTCATGTTGGCCAAAAACATATATTTTGCACGGTTGGCAGTCTCTGCTTTGTCTGCAAGCGCCATAAAAGAGTACTCTTTTTCTCTGTTGATAACAGTTGCTTTTAGAACTTCCAAAAAGACTTTGAGAACATCGATGATAAAAGACTTGTATGAGACATCTTTGATACTGAGACAAATATTGAGCGTCATATTGGAGAGGATAATTGTCTCACATACTTCTCCAAATGAAACGCACTTTTCATTTGCGACTTTGATATCGGAAATCGCCCAAGCCAAAGAGCTTTTGATGGCATCTTCAATCATGTTTTGCATAAAACTTACCATGTTTTTTGGATTGTTAAAGGGAAGAAATTTTGTTTCATTAATAGTGGCATTGTACTTTTGCATAAAACGTATGCCAGAATTGATAGATAAAAAAGTCAAAGATGAAGTGTGTTCAAAAGGTTTTGTGATACGCTCAAACAAGCTGTCGGATATCTTTTGTATCTTTTGTATCTGTTGCGTTTGGATATCCATAGAGGCGTTATTTTGCGCAAAATCATAGAGCTCTTTGACTGCATCGTGGTAATCATGATGGGATTTTGATATGGAGTCTATATCTATATTGAGATCATGAATATGTCTGAAATCTTCTTTGACTTTGAGCAGCATGGTGCTAAATGGGCATAAGTTGGCATCACTCTGAGGTAAAACTCCTCCATAAGGTGGACGCAGTTCGCCAATTTCCCAGAGCTGCAGAAGATAGGTGTTTTTGTTTTTATGGATAGTGAGCATCTCAAAGAGCGTCTCAAACATGACGATAAGACCCGTTTTTGTTTCACTCGTATCGCTAAGTGTATTTTTTGCATAATCGTCTTGTACGACAAACTCAGCAATATGTAAAAATTTGAGGATAACTTTAAGGTCTCTTTTGAGAAGTTCATTGACAGAAGAAATATCCAAAATGCTGTCTTTTAAAATCTCAAACGCAGAGGCAATGATATAGGGATTTATCCGCATAGAAGTGTCAAGATGCGCACGCGCGATTTTATTCAAAAGTGTATCATCAAACTCATCTGTAAACAAAGAGACCAAAGATTCTATTCTCAAGCGTTTGAGTCTTGGTAAATCTACTTTGTTGAGAGCTTTTTCAAAATCAGGACTAGAGAGCAGATAATCATAAAAACGCTCCACAATCAAAGAAGAAAAAGACTCAATATAAAGGGCTATATTCTTTCGCTCTTCAAGTACCTGTTTTGAAATATGAAAACTTTTGAAAATAGCGTCCAATCTTTGACTCATTTTTTAATCCTTTGTTTTAGGGAGATATATGTTGAAACAGCTGCCAGAGTCGATAGCACTCTCTACGACTATTTTACCTTGATGTAGTTCTATTATTTTGTTTGATATGGCCAGTCCGAGTCCCGTGCCTTTTATCGCTTCGTTTTGGTGTTCTTGTATCTGCGCAAAAGCTTGAAATATTGTTTTGATTTGCTCATCGGAGAGACCCACTCCTTCATCACAGATAGTGATGATTTGGTACTGTTCTTCTTCTTTATAACTTATGGCTATTTTTTTATTTTGAGATGTAAATTTGATGGCATTTGAGACAATATTTAAAAGTACCTGCTTTAAAAGCTGTTTATCCGCAAAGATATCAATCATGCCGAAGTTTTCTTTTTCGATTGTGATTTTTTTTATATTTGCATCAGTCTCTACGAGAAGTAAAGTTTCATTGATAAGAGCTTCAAGAGCAATACGTTCTTTATGTATATGCAATTTTTGTGACTCTATTTTTGAGAAATCCAAAATATTATTAACGATATTTAGCAGATGTTTTCCTGAAAGATTGATTTTATGGATATAGTTTGCCATAGTTTCCCCAGAAAAGTCTGTTTTGGAAAGAAGAATCTGCGAAAAACCTATAACCGCGTTGAGCGGAGTGCGGAGCTCATGGCTCATGGTAGCGAGAAAAGCACTTTTTGCTTTTTCCGCACTGAGTGCATCTTCTTTTGCTTTGATAAGTTCCGTAACATCATGGCGAACGGCAAAATATTCGACAATCTCTGCGTTTGTATCCAAAATAGGAATTATCGTTGAATCCACATAATAAAAATCACCGTTTTTCTTTTTGTTTTTGATGATGGCATGAAAGATTTCTTTCTTTTTGATAGTTTCCCAAAGTTCTTTGAAAACTTTTTTTGGAACATCTTCATGGCGGATGATATTATGGGGTTTACCGATAAGTTCGGCGCTTGAGTACCCGCTGACATTACAGAAATTTTCGTTGACATAGGTGATGACACCATGCAGGTCTGTTTTGGAGACGATAGAACTCTCATCGAGGGCTTTTTTGTGTTCATGGAGCAGTTGCAAATGCTCTAAAAGCTGACGATTTTTTTGTTCATTCTCTTCTTGAAGCTGTAGAATTTTATTATTGTCATGCAATGTTTTGAAAAATACAATTAAAAATCCAAGAAGCATAAAAAAAGAAAAAATAGCTATAAGCATGTTCATGAGCTGATAGAATAGATAGTACCCTTCTCGTTGAATCTCATTATTTATTTGTTGCTGGACTAAACTGTTTTGTGTGTGTGAAGTATTAATAATTTGATTAAAGTTTAAAATATTTTGTTTTGTCTGGGCACTCTCATAGAAATTGATCAAAGAGCTCAGTAAAAGACCCACAAGCAAGAGTAAGAGAACGACAATTTTTGTTCTTTCTGACATAAAGTCACTACTCATGAGCTTAAATATTTTTTGAGGATGACCTCAAGCACACTCATGTCTATAGGCTTGGAAACATAGTCGTCAAAGCCTGCAAGCAAAAGTTTTTCTCTGTCTCCTTGTATCGCAAACGCAGTAATTGCTATAGTGGGCGTTGTCAGTTGGAGATCTTCTTTAATCTTTCGGACAAGACCGTAACCATCAAGCACAGGCATATTAACATCACTCAAAATGATGTCAAAACTCTCTTTTTGTAAAATATCATAGGCTATTTGCCCATTTACGGCAGTTACTATTTCTGCATCATTGTAAAATATTTTTACCATCTCTTCAAGAACGATCAGGTTAAAACTTTCATCTTCGACTAGTATGATTTTCATCTGTATTCCTCAAAAATATTTAAAATGTGGGGTGTCTCTTCGGTATCTGGAAATGCTTGTTGTATTTCTAAAAAAAGTGCAATGTTATTTATAAACAAGTCAAGTAAAACAGGATCAAAATGTGTTCCTTTGCCTTCTTGTAAGATTTGCAGAGTTTTTTTCAAGAGGAAAGGCATCCTTATAAACACGTTTGGAAGAGAGCGCGTCAAAAACATCTGCGATAGCTACGATACGCGCGCTGATATCTATCTCTTCGCCTTGGAGTCTGTTTGGATAGCCGCTGCCATCATATTTTTCATGATGTTGTGCCGCTATAGTTTTGCCGGACTGTATGATAGGATATTTTTCACCCTCATCAAGCATCTGTGCGCCTATTGTTGTATGTTCCTGCATAAGTCTAAACTCATTGTTGTCGAGTTTGCCGGGCTTGAGAAGGATGGCATCGGGAATACCTATCTTCCCTATATCATGGAGCGGAGATGAGTAAAGAAGCAGCTCTTCCTCTTCTTTATTCATCCCTGAAAGTTTGCCAAGAAGAGCAGAATAGCGACTCATTCTTTTGATATGCATACCCGTTTCAAGGTCTCTATATTCGCTTGCACGCCCTAAACGCAGTGAGATTTCGTATTCCGTATCTTTGGCATGAGCGAGTGCATGACGCAGCTCATGTGTTCTTTTTTCGACAAGGCTGTCAAGATTTTTATTGAGTTCTTTGAGTTCTTGTTGCGTTTTGTAGAGATTTGCTTGATTGAAGGTGCGAAGTTTTAGCTCTTCTACATCGACGGGTTTGCTCAAAAAATCATTTGCCCCCATTCGCAAAGCTTTATGCTTTTCTTCACTATTGGCAGTAACCATAATAACAGGTATATTGGCAAATCTTGGGTCGGATTTGATTTTTTCTAAGGTCTCAAGACCGTCCATAATAGGCATTCTGATATCAAGCAAAACTACTTCCGCATTCATAAGAGAAAGTTTGTCCAGAGCATCTTTGCCATTGACGGCTTGTGTAAGTTTTACAAACGGAGTATCTAAAAATGCAAGTTCAATCAAATCCAAATTAAACGGTTCATCATCCACAGCCAGTACATTAACAGTGTTCATTGTGACCCCAAAAATATAAAGTGGAACCATTTTAATCAATAATAGATTAATCTTTTCTCAATTTAAAAGTATTTAAATAGATATACTTTGGCTAACTGCTATAATTGCAAAAATATATATTATGGAAATATTATGGAATTTGGTATGAATTATGATGTAATCGTTGTCGGTGGAGGTCATGCGGGTGTGGAAGCGGCACTTGCATCTGCACGTATGGGCAACAAAACTTTGATGATTTCGATGCTTGCGGAAAATGTCGGGGCAACAAGCTGTAACCCGGCTGTAGGCGGTTTGGCAAAAGGACACTTAGTCCGTGAACTTGACGCACTTGGCGGAGAGATGGGACTTATCACGGATGAAGCCGGCATACAGTTTCGTATCCTCAACCAGACAAAAGGTCCTGCAGTGCGTGGAAGCCGTGCGCAGATAGATATGGACAAATATCGCGTTATCGCCCGAAATGTCATCTTAAAAACGCCAAATCTTGACCTCGCTCAGGATATAGTAAGTGCACTTATCATAGAAAACAAAGAAGTAGCAGGTGTGAAAACGGATCTGCTCAACGAATACAGAGCCAAAAAAGTCATCATCACATCAGGAACTTTTCTCAACGGTATCATCCATGTCGGTGAAATACAGCAAGAAGGCGGGCGTTTTGGTGAGCAGAGAAGTGTTGGACTCAGTGCTTCACTCAAAAATGACTGCGGACTGGAAATGGGCAGACTCAAAACGGGAACTTGCGCGCGTGTCGATAGCTCTACGATAGACTTTTCCGTGATGGAAGAGCAAGGCGGCGACGAGCTTCCGAGTCCTTTTAGCTTTAGAACAGACAGAGAAGTGTTCCGTGCCACGAAAAAACAGCTCCCTTGTTATATCGCCTATACAAATGAGAAAACTCATGAGATCATCTCTTCAAATTTCTACAGAGCACCTCTTTTTACAGGACAAATAGCTGGAAAATCACCGCGTTATTGTCCCTCTATCGAAGACAAAGTAAGTAAATTTGCTGAAAAAGATAGACATCACCTTTTTATCGAACCACAGACAATGGACAATACGGAGTGTTATATCAATGGTCTCTCCACATCTTTGCCGCCTGATGTACAGCGTGCGATGGTGCAGTCTGTAGAAGGGATGCAAAACGCAAAAATCGTGCGTTATGGCTATGCGATAGAGTACGATTTTGTCGATCCTCGTGAACTCAAACACTCCCTAGAGACAAAAAAAATAAAAGGGCTCTACTGTGCCGGTCAGATAAACGGCACGACAGGTTATGAAGAAGCAGCAGCGCAAGGTATCATGGCTGGGATAAACGCAGCGCTTTCACTCCAAGGCAAAGAGCCTTTGGTACTTAGACGCGATGAGGCGTATATCGGTGTTTTGATAGATGATTTGGTGACAAAAGGGACAAATGAGCCTTATAGAATGTTCACATCCCGTGCAGAGTATAGACTTCTTTTGCGTGAAGAGTCCGCAGATACGAGACTTGGTCGTTATGGTCATGCGCTGGGTCTTATCTCTGATGCTGAGTATGAAAGAGTCAAACGCAAGGATGAGCAGATTCGTTATGGTGCAGCACTTCTGGAAGAGACGAAGTTCACTCCCAACAAAGAGTTCAACGCTATACTCGAAGCGATGGATGAACAACCGCTCAAAGATGTCTCAACAGCGCAGCAGCTTGTAGCGAGAAAAAGTTTTGATGTAGAAAAGATGCTCAAAATCGTCCCTGAATTGGCACAATTTGATGATTATATCCAAGAAGAGATTTTGGTTGAGGGAAAATATGCCCGTTATATCGACAAACAAAGCGAAGAGATAGAACGCATGAAAAAGTATCTCAAGATAGCTATTCCTGAGGGCTTTGACTTCACGATAGTAAGCGGACTCTCCAAAGAGGTTCAAGAAAAACTAGCTGCGTTTGCACCGCCAACGCTTCAAGCCGCCATGAACATCAGCGGTATCACACCCGCAGCGATAGAGATACTCCATATCTATATAAAAATCGCTTGTAAGAAACAAAAGTAAATGAGAAAATACATAAGTAGTTGAGAATGAAATATATCAACTACAAAATAAAATGAGAATATTTTACAAAAGTTAATTAGAATGGATTAACATGGAAGCTCAGAAAAAAGGCCCTATCCCAGAGTTTATGCTAAGCGAAAAAGGACAGTTTGGAAACTTTAGATTCAATACTATCCTTGGAATAAAGCTAAATCATGCAAATCCAGGTAATCATACTTTCTTAGTCCAGCTTCAAAACACAAAAACAGATTATTCTTTTACAGAAGAGATATCTCCTGAACTTCTGCGACTCAAGTATAAATTGGGTAGGACCTATAAAAAAGGGAAGCTTGTAAAATCGGATGTCAAAGATAAAAGATTGGCATTTGTTATGAATACTTCTAATAGCATAGAGCAAGAGCCTATCTTCAAAGCATTGAGTAAAAATAATATTCAGCACATTATTGGCATCAATTCAAAAAATAGTTTTACATTCGGTGCAAATTTTTGTTATGTGCATGAAACAGATGAGGTAAAAATTGTTATTCCATCTTATTCTGTTTTACTTTACTACTATTTCAGATCATCCTCAATGATAAAAGCAGTTTTCAAAGGTAACTGCAATTTGATGTATGATCAAGTGAACTCAGATTTTACGAATAAAAGCGATGCACAACTTATTTTAAATCCTGGTTTTGGATATTTAGACGGTCCGTTTATATATCGATTTGCAACTAGCAATATTGCTAGTAAAGGATTTGTAGATACATTTCGATATATTAGTAATAAAATAGCTAAAAATGAAACTGTTAAAAAAGATAGTGATCAGATGGACGCAATAAAAAAGATAGATCTAATCCCTATTAAGGCACTGTTTCCTATAAAAGAATCGTTTGATATGCATATTAGGTATGAAGTCTTACCTGAATTAACAAATGACGGAAAACCGGTATATTATGCGTATGAGATCATTAATGATGAATCTACATTGGATTTTGAAAAACTCACAGTCAGTAAAATAAAAAATGTAAAACAAGATGACAATAAAAAACCTAAAAAATTTGTGATCAGAGGTCGCAAAGCAAAAAAAACGCTAAACAAAACTACTAATAAAACGCCTTCAAGAAAATACTCAACCTATAATTACCAGCAAGAAGAAGATGAAACTAATCTTGGACTAGAAGATAAGATCGTGAGGCATAATGTGATTGAAGTCGTGGATGAAAGCGATTTACAGCCACAGCAGGATCTTGGCAACAACTCAGCAGATATCAGCTTTGCTCAAGCACAAAACGACGGCGATGAGAATACAAGACAGGCATCTATGGAAGCAAAAGAAGCAAAACCTATAGAGAAGTTGCCAAATTTTGATCTATTTAAAATCTGTATCGAATATATAGAAACCAGCGGATTGGTTTCAGATTTTGAGTTTGAAGACAGTTATGAAGATATTCCGCATGTGGTAATGGGTAATGGTCAACCTTACAGTTCATGCGAAATACACGGTAGGGCTAAAACCTACGCTACCTGCTCGTTTATCTTCAATGAACTTAATGTTGTTCTTGTAGAAGTTGAATCACAAGAGGCTGAGTTTGCGACATGGGTATTGATATCAAAGTGGGAAATTACGTGTAAGCAGGTTTATAATCTTTTATCTTCGCGCTATAAAAATGATGTGAAGATGGAAGAATTAAAAGCTACTTATACTGATTCGGATACTTTGAAGTTTGAAATTAAAAAGCATGCTTTAGTGGATGAAAAAGGGGATGTCATTTATGAGAAATTGGGAAGTTGGTTATTGACTTTACTTAAGAAGATTTGGTAGTGAACTTAAAATCTATTGTTGGAGAATTTTAATACCGATAAAATTTATCACAGTATCGAATACATTGTCTGTATAGGAAAGTTTATGGTCTTTATAAATATCAATTGCAGTTGCATCTAATTTTAAATTGTTAGTATATTTCAAATCAACCTTCGATTTATTTGCATATATAATGATTTTTTTTATAGCATTTTGGTTTTCCACGACCTGAGAGTGTTTCTTATTAAATAGAATCGCATATACCAGTATTTGTCGGATGTCATTTGAGTTTAATATGTTCCTTTTCAATTTATATTTTGCATCAATAATATGATAAATTTCTTTGCCATCATCAAACTTCTTCTTGATTAAAAAATCTGGAAACTGTTTTACTTCTGGTTTCGTATCTGTTCCTACCAAATAGTTTATAGCATTTAAATTTGGATCAGCAGTCTTTTCTTTGTAAGACAGAATATTATGTGGTTCATTTCCAATAAATAGATTTTCTGCATAGATGTAAAGCCTTTTTTCAATAACTTTCTCAAAAATTTTAGTCAAATCAATACTCACAAAAAATTGGACATTGATATTTAACTGAGTATAGAAAATAGATTCTACAATTGTATATATCTGTCTATTTTGTATTAATTCTTTTTGATTTTTATAGTTGTTCATATATTGTGTCATTGATTCTTTGGTGATTTTGTCATCAATGATATTTTTATGAGATGAAATTTTTAACAATTGATTATTGATTTTATTCACAATTTTTATTAAAACGGAATACTCATTTTTGTAGTTACTTTTAAAAATATGTAATCTATATGCTCTTAAAAACTTTATTGTCGAATATATAAAACGAATCAACTCTTGTTGATAGGGGGTTTTGATAAACTGATAATTTTTGAGTGGATTATTTTCCAGTACATTTAAATCATATATTTCTATTCCCAAAATCTTGTCACTACATACTATGGTATTCTTGTGATTAGATTTATAATTAAGGATATATCCATACATCTTTTCCAGTTTTTGGATATAAAAATTTGCTTCCAATTGTAAAAAGCTGTTACCTTTGTTGTGTTTGAATAACTCAATACTTTTATTTTCATGACTCAGCTCATTACTGAAAATTTTGAAAAGTTTTATCGAAAGAGATTCGATTTTGAGTATAAAATCATCTTTATTTTCATTATCATTCGTTGATATATCAAGATCTTTAGGGAGTATATACAAATGAAAAAAATACTGTGCATTATTATCTGAAATCTCATCTATATAAGTTGTGATACTATTGACATAATAAGTTTGCCGTTCGAGGGTATTTTCAAAAAAATTGTCTTTTAATAGCTTTTTTATTAACTTTGGTGTGGTCTTCGGAAAGATATTGATTGCTTTGTAGATATCATCAATCTTATCTTCAAAGTCATGGAAAACCAAATATAAGTGATTGTCTTTTTGATGAGTTAATAGCATTTTAGTGAATACTATATTTCATCTTCATATATATTGTGTTTATGTAGGATAGAAAAATCGATTTGCTCGTTTACTAATAATTCTATGTTAGTTTTGAACCATTCATTAGACTGCATTTGTTTAAGCAGTTCCCATCCCAATTCACTGATATAGCTGTTTTTGTTATTGAACTTAAGTGCATTTTTGATCATTCCAAAGAAAAAATCTATAACTTTTTTTTGCTTTGCAATTTTTGATATTAAACTTCCGTCAGATTTGACAACTTTCCACATGCCGAAACAATATCTTTCTGTATCAAAAATATTTTTAGACTTTAAGATATTCCGATACTTGCTATTTAAGTCTTTACAACACTCGAAAAAAGCTTTTTCACTACCCAATTCACCTTTGAATTCAAACGTCTCAATCGGATCTTTGTAGCTTATCTGAGCTCGATCTTCCCAGTCTGCAAATATATTCAATGTATTTTCATTGAAATTTGCAGCTCCCAATAAATAGAAATTATCAGGAAAAACCAAATTCAAAGAATTCCCTGAAATTCGATTTGTTAAAGGAACTACCGGTATTTCAACACAATGATCAATGATAAACTTGTTCCATGAATCAATAAATGCATCAGTATCAGCAAAGCTATCGGCGTATATTTCGTGTTCGATGTCTATCGGGTCCACTTTCCGTTTTTGCTGGGTTTTAAACAGTGGCGTGTACTCAGATAACAAAGAAGATATGTCCTGGTTATGGAAGTCATCCAGGAAGATTACGTGGGGCACACCTGGATTAATAATAGCTGACATCAATGTCTGTAAAAATTCTCCGAACTTTAACTCTTTTTTTATAGGATCATAAGTGATTGCTAAATCTGTATTTTGCAAACCTTTATATTCATTCCCTATGCCACCGGAAACCGGAATCTTTTTATACTTGTAATATTTTTTGTCTACACCTAAAAATATCTGAGATTCTTCAAAATTGTAACTTTTCCCGGTATTAGGCTGTCCAATAATAAATTGAATATTTGAGCTTACTTCGTGGAGTTTAATTTCACTATTTTCTTGAGGCTTTATTTTGCTCAAAAAAGTTTTAAAAGGGTTGTTTGTATTTTTTTCGTTATCAACCGTATGATGATACTTATCAGCTTTAATATGAGAGACTGTATAATCTTTCAAAAATTCTAAATACATATTCATTGTTTGAAGAATTTGACCTGCATATTGATTGGAAGTGTTTATATCACTTAATTCACCACCTGCAGTTAATTTACTTTTAATCTCTAATAAAATATCAGTATCATCAATAGAAAATATACTAATTGGATTATCTTTATTAATTAGTTTCGGTACGATTTTGTCGAGATAATTTATTCTTGTTGTTGCTTTTTTGGAATTTTTAGAAAGATGTGAGTTTTCAATGTATTTTTTAAATAAATATTTTTTGTCTGACAATATATTTGACTTTTCATCAAATATAAACTCACTTTCTTTTTTAGATAACTGAATAATTCTGTCTTCACTTTTTGTTTTATATAACACCGTATATGGCAAATCTACATTTTGAGGTTCAAATGAATCATTGTGGATCAATTTGTTTTCTTCATTTACTGAAAACTCATATTCAAGTAAAAACATTCCAGTTTCATTGTCATCGGAATATATATAAAGCTTGTCATCAATATTTATTTCATTTTTTATATCAGAAAAGTCAAATTCTTTACTCTCATCAAAATTGTTTCGTTTGCATAACCATATACTCATAATATCTCCTCAATATCTTCAAAACAATCACATTGTAAATTTATATTATACGGAACACCTATATATTTGCTGATGCAGTTTTCAAGAGTATATATATTGAACTCCGTTTTGTCTTTACCAAAAGTCATTACTTCGTTTGCTTTAAGGATATTGAATTTTGAAAGATAAGCATCAGTAAACTCAGAAGTTGTAATTCCACAGTTCGAAGTTTCATGTGGCTTTTCGATTAAAATTCTATATTTGTTTTCGCCTGCTTTCTTTTCAAGTACATATTTATAAATAGATTCGGATTTAATATAGATGTTGTAGTTTGTGTTTAAATCTTCGATTACCAGTGTAATAATATCACCGGGTATAACTTTCTCAGAGTTAACGTAATTTGTTAATTGAAGTCTTAGCTCACGGTCACCTTTTGCAAAAAAAGACTGATATTCTTGATCAAGTAATTTATCAACTATAGTAAAGTGGATATTGGTCGTTTTGCCTTTAGTCTCTATTCGGATATCTTTGTTATTAATAGTCACAACTGTGCTATTTAGTGAGGAAGTGAATAGTGTATTTAGCATTTCATTGCTGGAAATATTAATATATTTATCTGAACCAGCATAACCAGCTAATTGTCTATTCGCTAATATACTAAATGCAAGTATCATAAACTACTGACTCCAACTCTTGATACATGGTACGCAATATTGTGTTGAATATCATTTACTAATTCTTTTCTAGCTCTGAAAAGTACTGATAAATCCGTTAAAACTTCTGGATTTACTCCAAATATATGTCTTAAGCTTAGCACCAAGATATAATTTGTATTATCATAACTAAACGCAAAAGGACTTTTATATAAGTAATCTGCAGTCTTTTTTATACATGAATTATCTTCTGGAACGAGATAGCCAAAAATTAACCTTGATTTTTTTATTTTATCATTAGAATAGTCACAATAAGGTGTAAACTCTAATAAAATTGGTTGAATTGATTCCAATAATGTGTCTTTCACTCTGGTTTGAAAAATTAAATCGGTTTCTCCAGTATTTTTTGTCAAATTTGTATTTTTTTTACTATATTCAAAAATATCTTCTTCGAAAAATGTTTTATAATCTTCATATCCACATATTTTATGTTTTAAAGTGTCACACGAATTTGCAAAGCTATTAAAACAAAAAATATTTCCAGGATACAACTTTAAAGTATCGCCGATTGGAATTTCAAACAAAAGTTTGCTATTTAAAATATTTATATTCTTTTTTTCAGATATACTCAAATCCAAACTTTCTAATAATTCATTGTTTAATGTGTTTGAATTCGCATTATTTGCAATGCTTTTCTCTATAGTATCTGACATGACCATATTCATAGATGTCCATAAAGCTTTTTTCTTGTCCAATATACTTGGATCTTTTTTTCCTGCAAGCACAGATTTTATGGCGCCATTTATATAATCTTTGGTTTTTTCTTCTGTATCGAAAAATAAATCAAATACTTTTGATGTTGACTTTTGAGTATCACTCTCCCATTCTCTTAGTAAATTAAAAAATTTGACAGTTTTTAATTCTTCTTCTATAGCTTTTTTTAAGTCATCAATATTTTTACTGGGAGGATTTCCACTTTTGCTTATATAATCATTTTTATCAATACTTTCAATTGCTATGAACTTATACTTTTCATCTTCATTTAGGGTTCTGATTAATTCTGATTTGTGTTCTGCTGAATCCTTTGACCACAATATTAATATAAACATTCCATTTGACTTTGATATATGATCAATGATTGAAGTAACGACGGGTTCAACTGCTATTTTAGAATCATTTTCTTGTTTTTTACCTAATAAAATATCAGCAAATACAAATCTTACATTAGTTAGTTTATCGTCTTCCAATCTTGGATCAAGGGTTACATTGTCAAATTTTATATATATACTTTGAATCAGTAATTTGTCTAGAGCGTCTCTTAAATCTACAATTTCTGTCGGGTCATCATCAAATATAAGCGTTTTTGTATTACTGACTAAATTCATTTAATTACCTTTATAAATTCTAATGCAACCGTTGCACCATCAAGAAATTCGTCAGGAAGATGCAGTATATTTTGTTTATAGTCTTTATTAGTTAGTATTTTCAGTGTACCACTGTTTTGATTCATAATTTCACTTACAAAATATAGACCTAAACCTTTACCTAGACCTTCTTGTTTTGTAGTTTTGAATGGTAATTTTGCAGTGTCTTCTGATATAGCAAATCCAAGCCCTGTGTCAGCTACAATCAGTTCAATAGATTTTTCTTTTTCAATGA
>Ga0172377_10003278_pt1 | contig 16600 bp, 22 predicted proteins | sample Pumphouse3metaG_FD_119749 | JGI IMG/M metagenome (GOLD analysis project Ga0172377, IMG submission 119749) | Leachate microbial communities from a municipal landfill in Southern Ontario, Canada - Pumphouse #3 metaG | ecosystem: Engineered > Solid waste > Landfill > Unclassified | place: Canada...
ATTCCATTGTATCTTTTACATTAATGTTATTTCTTACATAAACAATCTTTTGGAAAACCCCTTTATTAAGCAATTCAATCGCTTGCGCAATCATACTCATTGTTTTCCCACTACCATATGGGCCAGTTAAAATTTTAATCTTTGTCTTTTCATCTTGTAGCATATTAAAAGCTAATTCTTGTTCAAGATTACGAGGTTTTATTTCTCCCGAAATAGCAGATTTAATAGTCTTAAATCTTACTGGTTTAAATTCATTGTGCTGATAACAAAACTTATCTATGGTTTCTTCATTAGAATTTTGAATAACTAAATATTCATTTTCTACTAAATCAAATAAATTTGTTTTATTAGCATAGAAATCAGCCATCTCTGTATTTGAAAGTGTAATAACCTTATATCCTTTATAATCCATTAACACCTCTCCTTATACTAACTCGTCAATGTTATCAACAATCTTCTGACATACACCCTTTTCAATAGCTTCGTCTTTTCTAATATACCACTCATTAACAATTTTTTCAGCGATTTCTTCTGCGGTATATTTGGTGTGTATCGCCATAAAACTGGCTAATTCCTCTACCTGCGCTTGGTAATCCTCCATCTGCGCATATATCTCCCCAAAACTTCCAGTTAGCTGTCCTGAGCCTTGGTGAAATAAAAAGTAGGAATGTGATAACATATACCTCTGATGACAAGAAAGAAAGATAAATGCAGCGGCACTTGCGCACTGACCAATATTCACTCCAATAATTGGAGTTTTGCTTAACTTAATAGTATCTATTATAGCGTAGTTGGCATCAATGTCACCGCCAGGACTAAAGAAAAATAACTTAATTGGTTTTCGTTGTTCTATTGGTAAGTCTTTATCCTCCTTGTTCCATTTCATAATGTAGTGAATTAAATTTAAAGAGTAAATATTAATTTCATCATTAATCCAAAAAACTCTTTCTTCTAATCCTTCATAAAAATTTAATAAACTATCATCTGGAAGATGAAGATTCTCGACTCCCCTTGGGATAATAATACCTAAATTAGTTGTTTCCATAATTTGTCCTCGCTCTTAGTATTTCCAGCGTGCTCGATTACCTCTTGTATCTATATGCACAATATATCGCGCACCGTAGCCAACGCCGCCTTTAGTATTTATTTTTTTTGCCACACTTTCTATGTAGCTTCTAATAACTGATTGCTTTACAGATGGATTATAACCATAAATGTCAAGTGCGTGACAATATTTGTGCTGGCTTCCAGCTGCACCGCCACGAAGAGAATTCCATTTTTCACATCTATATCCACCAGCAATACCACCACCTGGGTTATGTTCACGAGATGTTACAAAAAAGATTGTATCTGGATATTTCTTTTCTATCTCTTGGAAAATTCTCTCAGCCAGAATAAGAACTGCTTGGCCTGCGCCCGAACCCTTTGGGAACCCGTCGCAATACCTTCCTTCGCAAGAACATTTAATTTCATTCTCTTGGATTCGAGGGACTATTATTGGTTGGTTTAGAGCCTTTATAGTTTGGTTGCCTACTATACCATCTACACTTAAACCCATGCAAGCCTGAAATTGCTTAATTGTTTCCTTCTCGCCTTGAGCAGATAACATTTTCGCGAAGCCCCAATTTTTTAATAGCTTTAAATAGTCCTTCTCAGGTTGTTTAACATCTTGTAATTTTGCCCATGTGAGTGGACCACATTTTCCATCAATTGTTAAACCGTATTTCTTTTGAAAAGCTTCACAAGCCTTTTTACTTAGCTTGCCATACTTTCCATCAATTTCGCCGCAATCAATTCCCAGTCTTGTTACAAGTGTTTGGAATTCAACTACGTCGTCTCCCTTCATGTAGGGAATCTTATAACTTAGTGTTCTCATAAAACATCCCCCTTATTTGTAAGGATTTGGTAAAGACCAATCCCAATATTTTTTTGATGAGTATCCTTGCCTATAACGGTTTCTCTTTTTATGGGAGGCGAAGAATAAATAATTTTCCGGCAAAACTCTACCCACCTGAGAGCAGCCTTCTTTCTCTAATAGCCATCTTGTAACTACATCTTGCGCGAGTACATAAAATTCATTTTTAACTGGCGTATTTGGACGCCAAGCAAATTGTCGCCTTGCTGTAATTACTTTCTTAATTGTGTTATCAAAATCTTTGGAGTCAACTCTGTTTAAAACACACCATACAATGGATGCTTTTTCTTGAGTGGAGGAGAGCCCTCTACCCTCTCTATAGATAATCTTCGCTAACATAATTAATTCTTCTTCTAAAGAGACTAATTGAGTATCTACTTTTGTTTTAATTTCATCTGTTACTTCAACTAAAATCTGTTCTGAATAATAAGATGTAGTTGGAACAGAAATTGTTGGTGTAGGAGCTATTTTTTCTGTTTCAAATTTTGGCTCGGTTGTTATTTCAATTTTTGGCTCAACTGTTGATTCAATTTTTGGTAAAGTGTGTGTTTGGGTTTTCTGTATTATAGTTGTTTGGTTTGTTTGTTGAATGTTGTTTTGAGAGATATTACTCCCTCTAAAAAAAATAATCGCCATTATGAAAGCGGTTGTTATAATAATAATTCTCTTGATAAATACACCCCCCTTCTTAGTTGTAAGTAGAAAAAAAGGTGGGTCGTGTCCACCTTTTTCCTATTCATTGTTCAAGAGCAATATAACTCTTATATAAAATAGTAAAATTTCGCGATAGATTCCCATCGTAATGATAGTGTCCAAAATACCAGTGATTGTATCTAATTTTATTTTTAATTTCCTCTAAAAAAGTTTCCATCCCTTTTTCAACAGTACTCTGGTCAATACCAGATAAAAAAAGAAATGTTGGCTCTTCTGATAATGGCGCCGTATGCGTTAGAACATAATCAAAGTTCTTTTCTTCCTTTACAAGCGTCCTAATATAGTTTTTTGTGCTTTCGGACATTTGTTCAGATTCAAACCAACGTGCGCCCCTCGATAGCCTATAATATTTGTCAACGCTATATGCGCCACCCATAATTAAAAAACTTTTACCATCAATGGTAATCTTACCATCAAAGGGGAAAAGGATATTAGGAAATTTTTCTTCAACCCAACAATTACATTCAAATTCTGGATAACTTTTTACCATATAAGAGCTGACATTGTTTGGGCGTTCTTCATGATTGCCATGAATACAAATAAGTGTGATGGGTAATTTAGCAAGAAAGTCTTTTCTTGCCACATCATATTCATCAAAATTATAATTCAAGCCAACGTCTCCTAATAGTATTAGAATATCATTAGAGGTTGTATTTTCTTCTTTACAAAAATCTCTTACCCTACCTACCTGACCATGAATATCCCCGCAAACAAAAATTCTCCTTTTCATATTAATTACTTCCTTTCTTTATTACAAATTTATCGTTAAATAAATCATTATAAGATTTTAATTCTCCTTTATCTTATATAATTATAACAAAAAAATCCACCAAAATCAAATTTGGTGGATTCTAAGGAAAGAAAGATATATAAACAAAGCGGCAGGTTTTGAGTGGGAGGAAATCAATCTATAATAAACACTCTCTTATTAATCTGGAGTACCATAAGGGGTCTGTTTTCCTTATGTCCTCAAAAAGAATAGGTTTTTCATTTAAAGAAATTTTACCTGTCCAGTCATAAAAGTTATTTTCATAACCAGCACAAAAGTGCCCAATGATTGGTAGATAATAAATTTTTAAGAATGGGAATCTTAGCTTTAAAATATATGAAAAATATAAACAATTCCCTTCTAAAAAATTACTATCTCGCGCCCAACGGCGTTTTATAAAATCACCAATCTTATCCATAATACCTCATATATTAAACCGGTTTGTTTAACGGTACGCCGCAAGCCGGAACTCCCGCTTAGTTTTTGGTATGACGACTAAGAAACATCCCTATTCAGCTTCTTTATACACGATTGCTGGCTGGTCTAGCGCATAGTTCGTGTTGTTAAAAGTAACAAGACACAATTAGTTTTTCATTGCTTTACCATTAAGCTATTCATCCTAAGATGAAACGGGACTCGAACCCGCAATACATGAGTTAAATCATCAAACTTGTTTTGATGTTGCTGTACGTGTCTTATATTATTATATTTAAAAACTTACCGCTTTGCTAACTAAGTATATTCAAGGCGCGAAGTTAAAGTATCAGAATAATTTATACTATATAATAGTTTAAAATTGCTGTGTGCGCCTAGTTAGTAACTGTTAAATTTACGAAAAACATCTTTAGAAAACTATTGGAAATCATCGCTTTTAAGCTTACAATAATATATAACTATTGGCTTGCTTCTTCCATTCACTAAAAAGAATACCTTTCTCCTTTCATTTTTGCTTTTACAGTACAAACTGTCTCATTGTTCAAATTTTTTAACAGTATAGAGATAAATAATGGTCAGAGATGCTAGATTCGAACTAGCGGTCTCCGCATCCCAAATGCGGCGCGGTACCGACTCCGCCAATCCCTGATATAAGGCTACCCGGCAAGATAGCCAGTCGAGATTACTTTTCCATTCGGTTCTTATGCTTGCCGGCATAATCCCTTCGTAAAAGCAGCTTCTTCATTCTTGCGCCTGCCTCGCCAACCGGCAAGTAGAGAATCGAACTCTAAAGAACTTCTGATTTTCTCTCCCTTTTCCACCACTCGAAAGGTTTAAGAGCGTTAGGTTATTCAATGGTTACTCCTATAAACCCAAATATAAAGCAAAGCGCGATTATGTATCATCTTTTTAATTTACAGAATTAAATTTGATAATGAGTTGTTGTGTGCGCTTTAAAAGTAAAATAGTCAAGACACGGTTAAAAAGAGTTTATAATCAATTTATAATTCTTGTTTTTAATAAGGATTGCTGTATGTGTCTTTTCTTCTTTCATCTTATATATATATATATTATATAAGATTTTTGTCTAAAAATCAAATTTTCATAATAAAGTGCGCGCCAGATGTGTCGATACTAACCATTCCAGTGTGTCGTTTCCTATCTACGGGCGTTACTTGATGGATTGCCTTTATAGCTGTCCAAGTTCACGGCGCGGCGCGGCTTACTCTATGTGAACCTTATTACCTACTAGTAAGGTGGAATATTCTCTCCTTCGGAATTAATACCAATACTTCGTTTAATATTGCATCGCCTCCTTTTAAGGATGCGCCAGCCCTCTCTAGAAAAGGACGTTTACGAGAAGTGCGTCCCGACCTATAATTATCGCCATAGTTGTGAAGCGACTTAAATATTAACATCTATTTAAGTGACGGTAGATATAAAGGCTCTACGACCCGTCCAATGATTACCGCTATCGGACAAAACGGTTCAGCTTTGCGGTCAACTGTAACGACGGTATTAAAGGCACCGCGACCCGACCCGTTCGTTAGATTGGTTTGCTCCCTAATCATATCCATGCGCACCACGTGGAGGTGTAGTCTCGCGCACATTGGTTGCGGGTGAAGGGGTCGAACCTTCCACTGATACAGGTTTATGAGACCCGATTGCCGCCAGGGCTACCCGCTGAATAAACAAGACACGATTCTTAGCTGCTAAAATCCTAAATTTTGTGCTTATAAGGTTGCTGTATGTGTCTTAAAATATTTTTGCTCTTTCTTAACTCTCTATATATAGTATAGCGTATTTTTCAGAAAAAATCAAATTTTGAGTATTTGGTTTCAACTTATGAAATTTTTAGGTTCTTTGATGAATTAGATAGTAAACTAGACCCGCAAAGACTTTAACAATAGTACCGATAAGAAACCCTTGTTTGTCTTCATCATAAATCTCTTATCATTGGCTAATCAAAATTAGATAATCCTAATTTACCAGTATTATATGTAAATATAATAGTTGCTGAAGCGGGTCTAAACCACTTAATAGACTATTGCGAACTTGCCGTCTATTGGGGCGCCACCTTTTTATAGTAGGTCTGTATCTACTTATTCTATTAGCGCCGAATAAAGCGCGTACCTACCCTTCCTCTCATTGCTGAGCCAGTAAGATTAAATGGCGTGCCTGATAGGAATTGAACCTATGACTAACAGATTATGGTGCTATATTCTGGCTTTGAACCAAAATTAAATTAAATTCCATTCTGCGTTAGAAAACTGTTTAATTTTAGAAGATTGATGAGGTAAATTCCTCTACGCTTTCCTGCAACGCTCATATCTTGGCAGGGCGAACCGAATGTGATAATGTCAACCGGCCCAATCTCTGAACCGTTAATTTTCTACACCCCTTTCGCCGTAATCACAAAACATTTCATTCGGGAAAAATATCATCGAACCCGCCTGCGTAGATTCTCCGCGCAATTCTAAGCACTTTCCGAAATCCGACAAATCCTCTTCGTCGTCACACCTGAGGAAATGTTTACACTCTCTACACCGTACTACTAGCACAGCGTCGATGGTTGGAGCATCGCCTATCATGTAAGTCGCCCCTAGTACCGTTCCCGACATCACGGGTTCTTTTATCTCCATCAGTTCGTCGGACTTTGTTTCAAAGCGTTTAATCAGCGCGTCAGCATCTATAAGCCGCATACTATTCCTCCTTTACGGGCTGTTTGAGCCAGTCGAGATATTTTTCAACGGATTTCCAGTATCAGTTGCCTCCGTTTTGCTCCCATAAAAACCTGGCCAATTCCTCATCGCTCATGCTCCGTATGCGCTGTGCGTTGGTAGCGACATTAATGTCCTTACCAGTTCTGCGGTTCCATGCGGCGATGGCTTCTTGTTGGCAATCGGCTTCTTCGTAGTTATCCGATAAGGCCGCAGAAGATGCTCCGCATTTCTTACACATAACCCATCCGATAGGCTTTAGATACATCCACCTTGCTTTACCCCCGCAAAACGGGCAAGGCAATAATTTATTCATCCTTCTTTACCTCCAATTTCCTGTCGCAAATTGGACAAACGGCTATTTTTCGCTTCGCTTTTTGCCCACAGTGTTCAACCACCAGATAACCATTTTCTATGCCTCCCAAAAAACCATTTTCACAAAACAGGTCATAGGCTCCACCCTTGCACCAATCGCATCCCTTGCCCCGCTCCATCTTCTCGCGGAGGGCGGCGATGGCAAGTTCGCAAGCGTAATACAAATCTTGGTTATCCCTATTTTCAAGTCGGATATCGCTCGTTTCTCCCGTCATTGGGTCAAACAATATTAAATCATGACACATTGTCAAGGCGTTAATGGCGTCAATCTCATTCATGCTTATTCTCCGTTCAATCTCGTTCATTCTTCTCCCTCCCGGCGCACATCAGCGCCATAACAAATATGCCAAGTGTCGCGCCGGTTAAAAATGCTGAAACCAGCCAAAAGATAAACCAGAATATGGTCATTGGGTGGCTCCTTCCTCCGGCGGTTCGGGCAGCGGATGGTGTCCAGTAAAATCATTGCCGCTTGCAAGGTCTATGCCAATAATGATTCCATCCCGCAGCCGTTCGTTATCTTGCCGTAAAGCCTCTACATCATTGTCGTATAATTCTTTTAATCCATCTTCGGACACATTGTGCATCTCAAGCAATACCTTTAGCCGCTCTGTCTCCTTGTCGCGCTCGGCAAATTGCTCTAGCAGGTACTTCACATCAATGCGCCTTATCGGTCGGCCATCCTCGCATCTTGCGCGAACACGAAGGAAGTATTCCTTTTGCTTTTCTTTCCGCTTGGCAATCTTAGCGTCGAAGATTTCCTGCACTTTCTTAATAATACGTTGAACCTTCCGTTCATCGGAATCGTTATAAACGATTTTTATACCGTTCGGGGCAATAAGAATTCTCATAACAATCTCCTTTTCTTTCTTCTTTAGTGGAGCCGCGGGTCGGAATTGAACCGACGACCACCGGGTTACAAATCCGGTGCTCTACCTGCTGAGCTACCGCGGCACAAGGAGAGAAGAAAGAGGAAAAAACTTGTAAGAAAGGAAAGAAATAAAAATAAAATGAATAAGCTTCTCTCTCAACTCTCTATAAATAGTATAACTCTTTTTTAAGGAAAAATCAAATTTTATTTACCGGTCATCATAAGGAAAGTCATCGTTAAAGTCGCGTGAATATTCATCACGATAAGCATTGTTTCGCAAGAGTTTTTCTTTCCTCTTACGCTTCTGACACAAAAGATAACTTACATAACTGTTTTCTTCATCTTCATATTCATATTCATATTCATAAAGATGCTCCATCGGGTCTTCTTCGCTATAATAAGCCATTTTTTTCTCCCCTCAGTTTATATATAAAGTATATCTAAATTTTCTTGAAAAAACAAATTTTTAATTTAATAATTCTCTTTGAAGCGCAATTTGATACATAATAAAACTATCAAAGTTTGGTAGAGTTTTTACCCATTCCCAAAATTCTGGTGAAAGTTCATTAAAGAATGTAGAAAAATCAATCTTAGGTTCTATAAGAGTTCCTAAAAAATCGTCTTCCTTTTCAGTATATAATTTTATTGTTTCATGTTTCAATTTCATAAGAAGTGCGCGCAACACCTGTTGGTACACCATTTCAGAAATTGGTTGGTTAAATAGTAAGTATTCTTTATTTTCCTGGTCTATAGAAAATAGACACTTTTTACAATTTTTTAAAGAAGAACTGAAGTAACAACTTTCTGATAATGTGGAACCATAAATCATGATTGCGCGCCCCATATAGTGAGAATTATAAATATGTGAGCAATTCGTAATATTTGAAGAAGTAGAAATATCTACACTATCTTCTATATTCGATGCGTTTAAGCAATATTCCGAATTACCAATTTCCGACGAATTAAAAATAAAACTTCCTTTTTCAACATCGTTTGAAGAAGAACAAACATTTGAATTATTAATAAATTTACAAACCTTAATTACTTTTGAGGCAAAAATATTGCTGGAGTTGGAGATTAAATCACTATCTTCGATATTATAAGAACGAAAAACTCTTGTTGAATTTTTAATTCCACAAACTTCATTAAATTTTTCCAATTCCTCTTTTGATATTGATAAATTTTCCTCTCCCCAAAATAAAATTTCTTTTGGTACGTGTTTATTTGCTAAGAGTTCTAAGGCTTCAACGCCATTTGGGTAAAATCGTTGAAAAAATCTTTTGCCACTTTCGCAAGCATTATATTTTTCTAATAGGTCATATGTTATAAACATTTTTTAATCTCCGAAATCCAGAGTAGTTTTAATTAACTCTCCTTCGTTATTCTTTTCTATTACATATCCTCGCTCTCTTTCAAGCATAACCAGTTCCATCCGCTTATTTAAAAGTTTTATAAATTGGTTTACGGCATCAGACCGCTCAAAATAAGAAACAATATATAATGAATTTTTTCCAATAAGTTCAGCACCAAGTATGTCGCGCGCGAACCTCAAATACTGAGCATAAGATAATCCTAAAAATCTAGCGACAATAACGTTATATGAACCTTTTGTACCGCCCTCAAAAGGAAACTCATCATGACTTAAACAAATTATATATTTGCCTTTATTATAGGGGGATTCTTCAAGATAAAAATATTTCTTCATATTGAAATTTCCTCCTGTAACTTTTTAATTTCTATTTTCTCTTCATCGCTTAGTTCACAAAGTTTACCCCAATTTTTTAATCTAAAAATAGACGTATCAAATTCGGGTAGCGGTTGGTTAAATTTTTGGATAGTGTTTTCATCAATCGGTTTCCAGTCAGGAATAATGTACCTCTTTACTGTTCCTGCACTAAAACCAGTCTCGCGCGCGACTTGAGAATAATTATGACAAGCATAATATTTTTCGTTGAAAGCCTTAATATCATCTTGTGTTACTTTATTTGCCATCTTTATCCTCCTTATATTTTATACAATATTGGCAATCAACAAAGGAACATTTCTTACAAATTTCTCCATTGGGTTTGACGCCACTATCTTCCCAAAGATTATGTTTCCCGCCAATTGGGTCTTCTACTGTTATACTAAGGTAATCTTTCATATCAAAACTCAAGTTTTTTCGGAGCAAATCATAAATTTCTTGCTGCTGTTTCATTGAAATCCTACCAACCGAAAATACTACTGTGTAACCACAAGATTTATCCTTCATATATAATCTCCTTTTTCTTGTTTCTATATATAGTATACCAGAAATTTTTTAAAAAAGCAAATTTAAAAAGGAGAGAATCGCTTCTCTCCTTTCGTGATTTTAGTAAATATTAGGCTTGCAGGATTGTTGTCGCTTGGCTAATTTTATTTTTAAGGGTACTGACCGTTTTATTTGCCGTAGCAAGTTGACCATTAACAGCAGTTAGTTTATTTGTAGTAGCTGTTAAGTTTGTATTTGCAGTAACATATTTAGTTCTTAAAGCATTAAAGAGCGCTGCTTGAGTTTTATCATCAACTACTTTACTAGTTGTAACCCCATTATCAGTTTGAAATTTATTATGCGCGGCTTGTGTCTCAGCACCCCAGCTTCCATCCGCACCGTATTTAGGCATAGCATACCCTAAAGCTAATAAGCTATTTTGGTAAGCCTTTACTTCTTCATTTTTTTGTCCATACTGTATCATATCTTCTTCACTCCCTGGATTTGGTGTAGGTGTTGGTTTTACATTACCAACTAATGTTTTTACATACGCTCTAAATGTATCCATATTTTTCCCGAATTTTGGAAACCAATGCATTACATCTGCATGGTTAGAAGCAATACCAAGTGTGTGCCCCTCAGAGTGGCAGATGACTTTTTCGATAGGGATGTTATATTTTTGGCATAGATAAGCACAAAGATGTGCAGCCATATCATAAACCTTATCAAAGTAGACTTTATCAGTTAAATCATCTTCACAGATTTCAAAACCAATATAGCCCATATTATTGGCGCTTCCCCTGTTGCCACTGCCGCTATGCCACCCAACCATATCCCACGGAAGAGTTTGGTAACAAGCAACTGTGCCATCTTCAAGCTGACCGATAAAAGCGTGAACGCAAACCCGTCTATCCATCATCTGATTCCAATGACTATTATATTTATTCTCCCCGAGTTTCCCGTCGTTCGGACCGATGTATCGTTTGAGCGATGTGTTATTCGCCCCCGTACTATGAACAATAATACCTGTTGGCGTCATTCTTTTACCAGAGATATAACATTCATTCTTGGTTAAATAATATTGTGTAAAATTAAATATATTCATATATAATCCTCCTTAGAAGGCTTAGTTCTCTATTTTATATGTAAGAAAACCTATAATAAAATAAAGGAAAGAGAGAAAATTTCCCTCTTTCCTTCATCATTAAAGGCTATTAGATTTCGATGCAGGAGTAGAGTCCATCGTTCAAAACCTTCAGCATCAGTTCATACGCGGTGTAGTTAACACCACTTAGAATTGATTTAAAAGTGTTTGTAGACTGACCCGAAACCTGGAGTACATCGGCACTCTGAGTAAGGAAAGTATCCTGACGGCTATCAACATTCCACATAATCAGTTTAGGCATTTTGTACCCATACTGCGCGAAACGCCTCTTCATTGTCTCAACGAAGTCAAGGCCCTCACGAGAAACCACATTGTCAATTTCCATATCGGAAACAATTAACAGTGCCTTAGGAAGCGCCTCATTTTGTAGAGAGTTTTGAACTGCCATACGAAGGATTTCATTGAAAGCAGCTTCAAGGTTGGTGTTATAACCAACTCCTGCCCGTTCAACAAAACGAACATTTTCACGAAGTGTTGCACCTTCTTTGATTGACACAAACCGAGGTTGGTCAGTAAATGTCATATAAAGATTGTGGTATGCACCTTGGTTATGTTCTGCGAAATAAATCGCAAGACCAACTGAGGTTGCCATAGGACGACCGTGCATTGAGCCACTAACATCTGCCATGATAAGAACATTGTTCTCACCAGAAACATAATTAGGAAGAGCTTTCCATTGTGCTTCGGTAGCGGGACCACCGTCACCATAGCCCATATACTGCTCTACCAAGTCATAAGGATATAGAGTTGAAGAGTTAATCTTCTTCTCACCCTTATTAACCGAAGCAATATACTCTTGGTAGCGGAGAGCGTCTCTACGCGCAAAAGCCTTTTGGTAATTTTTCATAGCGACCGAAGGCACCGCTTCATAATTGATGGCGCTCCATTCGTTTTGGCTCATCTTTGTTTCGGTGACGTCGATATATCCACGCAGGGTGGATAAAGCCTTACGGTACTCACGAGGAGTTGTTCCGAAAGCCTTAATTGCCTTAAGGGCAAGAGCTTTTGTTGCCTTTGAAGAGGCGTTTTCTGAAGGCATCCACTTAGCCAATAGTGAGCAAGATTCACTGGCTAAAGCCTGTATAGCATCCATCTGAAGTTGTTCACCGATGACACGCCACATATCTTCCTCGCAAGGTGTGTCAACGAGTTCAAAAATACTATCCCAGCGGTTAAACATAGGAATTGCTACGATATTCTTTCTAACAATGTCAGGATAATTCATAGCAAGCCACTTTAAGCAGATACGGAAAGTCCTGCGTTCACCGAGTCCAAGACCACGAATGTCGCCGGTATAAAAAAGCATCTTTGTGGCTAAAAGAGCATCTTCCGCAAAAGCCTTGGCGAACTTATCTTCGATTTCCGCCTTATCACGAGTACGAAGTGCGCCGATAGTTCCAAATAAATCTAAAAGATTTGATTTGGTAGTGTTATAAGCCATCTGTCCATTTTCGGTAGACTTAAGTTGCCCCTGTTTCTTTGCAATTGTTGAAAAATCCATAATTATCTCCTTTTACTCGGTTAAAGTAAAAGCAAAGCACATAATATTTTTTGCTGTTCGTGCTTTAACTTTTCTATATTTATTATAAACCAGATTTCAGCAAAAGACAAATTTTGAAAAGGTTAAAAAAGAGGGCTAAAATTTAGTCCCCTTTATACCTTATTAATATCGCGGGTGCGCACACGCGAAATATCACAGATTTTTTCTTTTGTCAAATTTTATTCATCGAGATTATCGTCTCTAGTGTCAGTAACAATCTGTGGTCCACCCTTGATTCTTGCAATAACTTCAGCCACAGCAGAGCTGCCACTCATCAATACCAATCCAGTCATAATCTGACCCGCTGGCGTTATTACGCCAAACAAACCAGAGGCAAAGATAATATCCATGCCAAATGAGAATGTCAGACCGAAACCAAAAATTGCTGATACAGCAATAGTAATGTATTTTGCAAAAGAGACCTCAGCCCAAAGCGGCTTTGCCCTATCAATCACATACCACATAATCGCACTCAGTGCGAGAATTAAACCAATCATTTCCATTATTTGCACCTCCTTTTATTCTTTCAGATATAAGTCAGTTTTTAAACCTATAACTCAAAAAGTTTGAGAAAATTTGTATTTCTATGTTTTTTGTGGTATAATAAATATATATGAAAGGAGGAATAAACATGAATTTATCAAAACAAGAACTCGATGCATATGACAAGTTAGTTGAAACAACCTTTATAAACATACATTCCTATGCTATTAGGCATAATAATACAATTCAATTTATACATTTTGATGTAAAGAATAAAGACCATCTTATGTTTTTATCTGTCGCGCGCCAAGCAAGTGGGCTTTATGGATATAAAATTCAAGCAAAGATTCCGTTTTTTACAAAACTTTTCAATAAACAGTTTCGTAAAATTGAAAAGTTAAAGTTAAAAGAAAATGATGGAATTATAATTGATGATTATTTGGATTTTATGTGTTCACACCTTAATTTTCCAAGAGAAAGTGTAAAGAATATTTACGAAGAATATTATAAAATGGAGGACTAAAATGGGTTTTATATATAAAATTACCAATAAAATCAATGGTAAAATATATATAGGGCAAACAATTGGCTCTATAACTAAACGTTGGAGAGAACATAAATGTGAATCAATATTTTGTAATTCTCCTTATATTTTGCATAGAGCAATTAGAAAATATAAGGAAAATAATTTTTCAATTGAACAATTAGAAGAATGTGATAATTCTCTATTAGATGAAAGAGAAATATATTATATTTCCTTATTTAATTCTTATGTTGACAATCCAAATAGTAATGGTTACAATATGACCAATGGTGGTCGAAGGAACCCAATAAAAATACCATATGAGAAAATATATTTGGAATGGGATAATGGTCATTCAATAAAAGAAATTGGTGAAATAACTGGCTATAATAGAAATACAATAAAGAAAATATTAGAAGGCTGTCCCTCTTATTCTATTATGGAAAGTGAGAAAAGGTCACATATTCTAAGTGGCAAGTCAAGATCTAAGAGAATTATACAATTAGATAAGAATTATCAAATTATAACTGTATATAACAGCGTCACAGAAGCCGAAAAAAATACTGGAATAAATCATTCAGCAATTATAAATGTTGCCAACCATAAAAAAGGACATCATACTGCTGGAAAGTACTATTGGGAATATGAGGAAAATTATGATAAAAATATATTGTGACGGCGCTACCAGTGGTAATGGCAAGGCTGACGCAGTAGGCGGCTATGCTTGGGCAATACTCGATAATAGAGATAATCTCCTATTCTATGATAGCGGTCACGTTAAAAATGCAACCAACAATATTTGCGAATTATTGGCAATCATTAATGGTTGTGAAAAAGCCTTAACTATTATTGAAGAATTTGATTCTGTTATTATCTACTCTGATAGTGCCTACTGTATAAATTGTAAAAATCAGAACTGGTATAGAAACTGGCAGAATAATGGTTGGAAGAACAGTAAAAAACAACCTGTCGCTAATCAAGACCTTTGGGAGCGGCTTATCCCATTTTTTGAGGATACAAGGTTCACATTTGAAAAGGTAAAGGGTCACGCAGATGACAAAACCACACATTCCAAATGGAATAACTTTGTCGATGACCTTGCAGTTAAAGCAAAAATTTGACTTTATTTTAAAATAGGTGTATAATCTAAAATAGAGTAAGTCTTTTCTTTAATAAAGAAAGAAAATAATAAAAAGTAATACCTATATGGGAAAAATAATAATCTATTATTATATAAGGAGACATAAATGGTTAATATAATTATACCAACATACAAAGCGCGAGAAACTCTTCCCAAAGCTCTTGACTCATTGGTAGCGCAAACGAAAGATATGTTTCTTGTCACTATAGTTCAAGATGGTGATGGAGAAGATTATTCTGACATCGTCGCCGAATATAAGAGGCGCGGATTAAAACTCTTTTTACTTAAAAAAGAAAATGGTGGCCCAGGTACAGCACGTCAATATGGAATGGACTGTACAAAAATGTGTGACTATGTCATGTTCTTAGATTCAGATGATATGCTTACTCCACGCGCAGTTGAAATTTTGTATCGAGAAGCCAAACGAAATAACGCTGATGTTATTTCAAGCACTTTTATAGCAGAAGAAAAAAACAACCCTGGTATTCAGTTGAATGTTTTTAAAACACCAGTCACTTGGTGCCATGGGAAAATTTATCGTCTTGAATATTTAAGAGAAAACAATATTCGTTTTCCAAATGAATTCAGATTAAATGAAGATTCATATTTTAACTTAATCGCGGTTAATTGTGCAAAGAGACCTGGTAAGATTGATGAATGTACTTATATTTGGAGAGATAATCAGAATTCTCTAACAAGAGATAATAAAGAATCCAACTTTTTCTTTAGGGCGAACCCTAGTTATATAATTGGACAGGTTTGGGGACTTAAAAAGATTTATGAAATCAATGGAAAAATAACAATGGAACTTTTAGGTATGACCTTATATAATATCTATAAGTGTATGATGATTCAGCTTTACTATAAGTATGATGATTATAGTTATCTTAATGACTTAGAATCACTAAAGGACTTTAAACCAGTCCAAGATTTTTTTGCTGAAGCAAAAAGTTGGATTTTTATTGATAGTATTCTTAAAGCCAGCCAAATTATTGAGGGAGATAAAATTATCTTCTTTAAACAAAGATTTGTAGATTGGGTTTTACAATATATACAAGCAGGAGATAAAAAAGACCATGATATATATAGTTAACGGCGCGCCAGGTAGTGGTAAAGATAGTTTTTGTTCAAAGGTAATTGATATTACCACACCAAATTATGGCATTGTTCTTTCAACCGTTGATTTGGTTAAAGAAATTGCCAAAGATTTGGGTTGGAATGGAGAAAAAACTCCAAAAGATAGAAAATTTTTAAGTGATTTGAAAGATATCCTTACAGAATGGGATGACATCCCAATAAAAGATATTGAAAGACGTATTGATAATTTTTTATATGACATTCGGTACAATGGACTTGATGAAAAAGAGGCAGCGATTTTTATAATGTGTAGAGAGCCAAAGGAAATTGATAAAATGTGTAAACGGCTTGGCGCGAAGTCGCTTATAGTTAGAAGGGCCGATGCGGAAAATTCTGAAAAGTCAAATCATGCAGATGAAGAAGTTTTGGAATATCAATACGATATAGAAATTGATAATAATGGTACACTTTTAGATTTAAGCTATAAAGCCATTGAGTTTGTTGAAAAAGAAGAACTCCATATAAATCATTGGGACAATTTAGAAATTGATTTATTCGGAAATTTAAGGTATACTAATAGTAGAAAATAAATAAAAGAGGAGAAAATTATGGGTGATTTTGGTAAAATAGATGATGTAGATTTCA
>Ga0172377_10003280_pt1 | contig 16597 bp, 11 predicted proteins | sample Pumphouse3metaG_FD_119749 | JGI IMG/M metagenome (GOLD analysis project Ga0172377, IMG submission 119749) | Leachate microbial communities from a municipal landfill in Southern Ontario, Canada - Pumphouse #3 metaG | ecosystem: Engineered > Solid waste > Landfill > Unclassified | place: Canada...
ATAAAATGGGCGACGCAACAGTCAACCCGCCTTCGGCGGCAATGGCGCGAGCCGAGGTGGCAACGGTAACGGTGTAAGTTTTATCGGCGACAAACAGAGTGTCGGGAGTTATTCTGACAAGTTTTTGGCCTTCGTCGAGAGACTGGGTGAAGGTTATATTGGTTGCGCCGTCTTTGAGGGCAAAAGCGTTAGTCAAAGAGGACTCGACCATTTTATGCGAAAATTCGATTCTGATGTTGTCGGGCGGCAGCAAAACGGCGCCCGAAGCGGGCACAGAAGAAACGATAACCGGGTTGGTAGGCGGTTTAGGCGCTACGCCTAACAATACGTTTGTTTCGGCAGAATATTCGGCAGCGTTTGTTTCGCCGGGGTAAAAAGCTTTAAAGACAATTTGTCTTGGGAAATCCGCTGCGGGCAAACCTTTAAGTTTAAGACGTGCTGTGTAGACGGTGTTTACGTATCCGCCGGAGACAAAGGTTGATTTCTTAGAGAAAACAGAAAGAATTTTGCGATCAGATACGCACACGGTGCCGTTATCGGCAGACCTTACATTTGCGGTGCCTGTGGTTTCGTTGCCTTCGGCATCGTTATATAAGAATGTGGCAGTAAATTCATTGTATGCAATAACCTGCAAGAGAAGCTTATTTTCGGCAAATGCCCCGGGAGCATTGGGGTTCACGGCGAATTTTACCGCAATATCGAGATCTGTTTCGAATTTTTTGGTGGTATAAGAGGCGAGCAGAGTTGCGGTTGGAGACGCTGACAGCGAGAGGCCTTTTCCCACAAATGTTGTGAGAGTCGCGGAATTGCGTTTAACGAGAAGATAGTCTTGAAACAGGTTACTTACATTAATATAGAAGCCGGTAGAGGAGCGGCCTTCATAGGGAGTGAAATACCAGTTGCCGAGTTTGTCGCGGCAGGCGATTGAGTAGTCGGCATTAACGTCGAATTGGCTGTTCAATCTTATTGCGAGGGTGGCGATGCCGTCGAGATATGTGCCCGAGCGGTCGATCAGGGCTGTTTGCCGCAGGCTTGTGAGTGAGCTAAGGGGTGTCGATATTTTGAGCGTGAACAAAGAGCTTTGAGGAGTGTATCCGGCGAAGAACGAGCCAAGGCCGGTCAGCTCTGTATCTTCAACTATTATAACTTCGGTATTTGGAGTAAAGGCGTTCGCCGGCAATTCGAGACGCACCGAACCCACGTCGATTTTTGTTATTTTGTCTTTGACGACTTTTTCTTTGTAAGTAATTGGCGTAGCTACGGGAACATAGACTACGGTATCTTTGGGGGCAGTTTCAGGGTCAGAGCTTCCGCCGCCCCCGCCGCAACCTATAAAAAGAATAAAAATCATTGCAATAAAGACGATGAAACCGGCAAATAATCGTCTTTTGTCAAATTTATTTAAGTATTTCATTTAATTATGTCGATGGCTTATTCAGCCGTCTTACAGCTCCAACTATCGAATTTTTAGCATACAAAAAACACAGTATTCCCAATGGAATACAGCCCGTCATATTCTAATTGCAATCAGTTTAAATTGTCAACACTTTATCAAACATTGGCAAACATTAACAAACAAACTTTTTGATGTGGAAAACTTCAAAACTATTCAACTTGCAAGTGAGGGTTGATTGCATTAGAATAATAAAAATATGAGCAAAATGAACGAAAGGATGATAGCCGATGCCATCGTCTGAAGAAACTTCAAAAGACAGACTTAAACACTTGAACGCCTACCTTTTTGCGAATCTGATAATTTTGGGTGTTTTGTTGATAGCACTATGGACACGACGCCCGGTCTGGGATGTCAGCATCAGGTTTCCCAACATACTTCTGATTTTGGCTATAGTGAATGTCTTATTGATTTTTAGAAATGTTTTGGTGGGCAATTCCGCTTTATTGCCTAAAACCGGAAAAAGAAAGAAAAAAAATAAAACCAAAAAAAACAGTTTATTGGCTTTGCGCAACATTTTGCGAACAAGCGCTTCGGCTAACAACACGGTAGTTGAGCGGTCAATCGAAAAACTCCGTGAGCTTTCGGGTGTTAAACGAATTGAGCTGCACATCGCAGAAGCACAAAAAAGCGAACTTGTCGCCGAATCCGGGTCGCCCCTTCCCTCAATAAACGGATCAAGATTTTTGCTTAAAAACGATTTTTTGAACATAATACACACGGGCAAATTAGGCGAAGAAACTGTTTTGCGCCTCGACAAGGCCGATGCGGCCCGTTTTGAATCCGCTGTCACAAAAATTTCTACGATTGTGGTACCTATAGCAATACCGGGCTACAGAACAAACGAGCGGTTGGGTGTTTTGCTTTTCGCCGATAACGAGGGGCGAGTCAAGCCTGCCGTATCGGTAGCGGGAACTGCGCTTTATTTTGAAACATTATTAGCTCTTGTAGAGGGTGTCAAGCAAAATGAGCAAATTGAGTATCTCGACAAAGAAACGCACATGATGTTGCCGGCTACTTTCAAAGAGCATTTGCAGACGGAAATCGAGCGTTCTGAACGCTATTCTCAAAAAATGACACTCTTAACTTTGCAGGCAGAAAATTTTGATTTGCTGACACAAGAAGAGCGACAACTTGTGCACAAAAACGCCGGATCAGCCATAAAACAGGTTTTGCGTCGTTTTGACAAAGTGTTTATGGACGAAAAACCCGGCCGCTATGAAGTCATTTTGACAGAGGCTGACGAAAATGTGGCACAAACAATTTCAAAGCGAATTGTAAAAATATTTGCGAAAGAAAATACAAAAATAGGTTTTGACAGCACAAAGAACCTTAAATTAAATATCGGAAGCGCAACCTACCCCACCGACGGCAAATTGGCCGAAGCAATTGCCGAATTGAGTTTTGAAAATTGCGAAAATTTAACTGATAAAAAAGAAAGCGAAGATTAACCATGAAAATTATTTTTACGCTTAACGGAAAAAAGGTTGAAACTGAAACAACCGCGCAAACAACCTTACTTGACCTGCTAAGACACAACTTTAAGCTTGTGGCTGCCAAAGAAGGCTGCGGCAAAGGTGAATGCGGCGCTTGCACGGTTTTTTTAAACAATAGCCCTATAAACTCTTGCTTAAAGTTAGCCGCAACATTAAACGAAACCGACTCGGTAGTCACTGTCGAAGGGCTTGAAGATGACAAGCTAATGCAAAAGATCAGACAGGGCTACACAGACGAAGGCGCTGTGCAATGCGGGTTTTGTATACCGGGAATGACAATGGCAACACACCATTTATTGAGCCATAATGCGAAACCGACATTAAGCGAAATTAAAACTGCGCTGGCGGGCAATATTTGCAGATGCACCGGATACAGAAAAATCGAAGCTGCGGTAAAAAATGCGGCTGACAGAGGTGAATGACAAATGAGCAACTATGAAATCTTTAAACCGCAAACCGTAAAAGAAGCGTCCGATTTACTAAAAAACGACGGATACATGCCCTTAGCAGGCGGCACCGATATGGTTGTCAAAATAAAAAACGGCTTTTTCAAGAATTTGAAAGCGGTAGTTTACGTCGGAAACCTGCCTTTTAACAAAATCATAAATGAAAACAACAAAGTAATTATCGGCAGCGGCTGCACAATGGAAGAAATTGCAACAAACCCCATTATAAAAGAAAATTATCCAACCTTGGTCGAAGCGGCGAACACCGTAGGCGCGACCCAAATCAGACACATGGCGACAATCGGCGGCAATGTGGGCAATTCATCGCCGGCAGGGGACAGCATTCCGGCGCTTTATTCGTTAGACGCGCAGGTTCTGATAACAAACGGAACCTCACAGCGCACAGTCGATATTAAAGACTTTTTCACCGGACCGGGCAGAAACGTATTGCAGCTCGGCGAACTTATAGAAGCCTTTGTGTTGCCCTTAAGAAAAACAACCGGCAGATTTATGAAATTAGGCGAAAGAAGCGCTTTGGCCATTTCTAAAATCAATCTTGCCCTCTCAACCTGGGAAGACGGCAAAAAGCACTATCGCGTAGCCTTAGGCTCTGTAGCCCCCACAGTATTAAGAAGCAAAAAAGCCGAAGAAATTCTTGAGAACGCCGCGCATCCGCTGACTGAAGAAGTCATACAAAAAGCCTCGGAAGCAGCACGCGAAACGGCTGACCCCATCACCGACATCAGAAGCACGAAAGCGTATCGCAAACAGATGGCGGGAGTATTATTGCGAAAAGCTCTCGAAAAATAGTTTAATGCGGCACGTTAACACCACTACCACCGGCCTTTTACTGGCCATAATTATTGCGTTACAGTTTATTAAATTGCCAACGCCGGTATTGGGTGTAATCGTTAACAGCATTTTTATTTTTGCAACTTTATACACAAGCCACAAACACGCGTATGTGCTTGCAATATTGTCCCCTATCGGAGCATTTTTAACGGGAACACTGGCGGCGCCGCTTTTGCCGCTGGTTCCTGTGATTTTGTTCGGGAATATAGCTTACATATACATTTTTAAGTGTTGCAAAGAGTCGTCTTACCTTATGAGAGTGCTTTTTCCGGCACTTTTAAAAGGTTTTCTTGTCTCTTTTGTCGGCTATTCATTACTGGGCTATCTAAACCTTACATCGACTCTTCAGTGGCTTATAATACCGGTGCTGGGCATTCAATTCATAACAGCAGCGCTTGGCATCGCGCTAGCCGAAGTTTTATACCGACACATCCCCAAACCGAACTCAAACTGATTTAAAACGAGTCGGCAAAGATATTTAAAAGATTGGCAGCGTTGTCAAAAATAACTTCGGTAGCGTTGTCGTCAATTTTCAAATTTATGGCGTTAGGGTCGAAGCTGTCAAAATAAACGCCGGACAAAATGTCTGAGCCGGTAGAAAAAACTCTGCCGATATCGGGCAACTTGTTTTTCGAGAATTCAAATCTCAAGTGATTGATTACTCTTGTAACCTTGACCACATTAGCTTTTACGGCAAGCACTCTCAAACGGCTGATCGCGTATAAGGCCAAAGCCTCTGAGGGAAGCGGGCCAAACCTGTCTTCACACTCTTCTTTAATTTCTGATAAAAGTTCGAGGTCTTTACACCGTGCCAACCTTGAATACAGTTCAACGCGCGTTTCTTCTTCGGGAATATAGGTTTTCGGAAAATACGCGGTAACGGGTATTTCAATTGCCGAATCAACTTTTTCATATGCGCGGTTGCCGGTTTTGGCTTTAACCACGGCATCTTCGAGCATTTCCATATATAACGAAAGCCCGATGCTCGCAATATGCCCGCTTTGAGTTTCGCCCAAAATATTACCTGCGCCCCTAATCTGCAAATCGCGCATGGCAATTTTAAACCCTGAGCCTAACGCGGTATGCTCTTCAATGGTCTCTAACCTGTCGTTAGCTTCTTTTGAAAGCCGTTTCCCTTTTGAATAAAAGAAATAGGCCCAAGCTTGTCTTGCGCTTCGCCCGACTCTTCCGCGCAGCTGATACATTTGCGAGAGTCCGAGGCGCTCGGCCTCGTCTACTATAAGCGTATTCGCGTTTGGGATATCCAGGCCCGACTCGATAATTGTGGTGGCCACAAGTATGTCGTATTCGCGCTTAACAAAATCGACCATTGTTTTTTCGACTTCATTTTCGTCCATTTGCCCGTGAGCGGTTATTATTCGCGCATCAGGCACAAGCTCGCGCAAAAAGGAGGCTTTTTTGTCTATAGTTTCGACACGATTATATACATAATATATTTGCCCGCCGCGTTTAAGCTCTTCAATTATTGCACGCTTTATCCAACCGGCGTCAAACGGCGCCACATAAGTATTAACCGGTCGCCGGTCTTTGGGCGGAGTATCTATAATGCTGATTTGACGAATTCCCGACATTGCCATCTGCATGGTGCGCGGTATCGGAGTAGCCGTGAGGGTCAGCACATCAACCAATGTTTTGATCTTTTTGAGCTTTTCTTTATGTTTAACCCCAAAGCGCTGTTCTTCGTCGACAATTAACAGACCCAAATCTTTAAATCTGATGTCACTCGATAAAATTCTGTGTGTTCCGACTACCACATCGAGAGTGCCGGCTTTGAGCTTCGCAAGGGTTTCCTTCTGCTCGGCGGGCTTTCTTAATCGGCTAATCATATCGACCGAAACGGGAAAACCCTCGAATCTTTTCAAAAAACTCTGATAATGCTGAAAAGCCAAAAGTGTTGTAGGCGCGAGAACCGCCACTTGCTTGCCGGAACAAACGGCTTTAAAAGCCGCGCGCATGGCAACCTCGGTCTTGCCGTAACCAACATCGCCGCAAATGAGGCGATCCATCGGGGATTCGCTTTCCATGTCTTCTTTAACCGCGACAATCGCTTTCATTTGGTCGGGAGTCTCGATAAACGGAAAATTATCTTCCATTTGACGCATCATGTCGTTGTCTTTTTCGAAAGCGAAGCCTTTATTGGCGATTCGTTCCGCGTAAAGCTCAAGCAGTTCGCGGGCGATATATTCGACGTTTTTCTTAACTTTGGCTTTTTGGGTCACCCAGGTTTTTGAATTTAGGCTGTGAACTCGCGGTATGTGCCCCTCAGCGCCTAGATATTTAGAAACCTTATGAACCTGGTCGGTGGGAACGTATAGTTTATCGGCACCCGCGTATTGCAAAAAAATGTATTCTCTGGTGTTACCGCCGGCTGTCATTGTATGAATGCCTCTGAATTCGGCAACTCCGTGATCGGAATGGACCACAATGTCGCCCGGCACCATTTGGTCAATTTGCATCAAATTTTTCGCGGCGGTGCGTTTTTTGGCTGTATTTTCGCGCGCGGGGCCCATGAATATGTCTTCTTCGGCGAAAACGGCAAGTTTTTGGTTATGGTCTTTGAACCCTCTTTTCGCGCGGCCTTTCAGAAACAAAACCGAACCGGCTTTAAGATTAAATGGCTGAACCGAGGAATGAATCTTAACTTTTCTTTCGCCAAGCAGCCCGCGAAGGTTATTTAGCCGCCCTTCGTCTTCAATAGCTATGGCAACCGACCAATTAGCTTCGATAAGGGCTCTTAAGTCTTTTAAAAGTGTTTCTCGCGAGGAATCGAGGGGCGGCTTTAAATATTCGAGATTATCGAACAAAGAGTTAGAAACCGGTGAGAACGCGGTCATCTTGGCATATTTATATTTATTTAACAGCTCTATAAGAGCATTTGGCCTGTGATAATATGCGTGGGGCTGCTTTAAGGGGGTAGTGTCTTGCGACTGTTCAAATCTGCGCTCAAAGTTTTCAAACACCTCGTCGAATGCTTGAATTGTTTGGTCTGCTTCATCAATAATAATGTGAAGATCTTGCCAAAAGTCAAATACATAGCCGTCGCCTTTGTGCACAAAAGGACGAAGCTCTTTGTAATCGCGCGAATCGGGGGCGGTTCTGAAGTGTTCGAGTTTTCGCTCAAGCAAACCTGCGCGCCGTTCATCGAGGGTCGGAATCTCGGCTTCGACTTTAGCCTCGATTTTTGAGTATTCATCTTGGTCTGTAACAAATTCAAAAACCGGAGTTACATAAATTTTGTCACGTTTATCATAAGACCTTTGAGTTTGAGGCGAAAACAGTTTTATGGTTTCGAGGTCATCGCCGAAAAAATCAAGTCTGAAGGGGAATTCTGAATTAGGCGGAAAAAGATCTATCAAGCTGCCTCTTACGGCGAATGTCGATTTTTCTTCGACCGTTGCAACTCTTTTGTAACCGATTTTTACGAGTCTGTCGATAAATTCGCTGCGTTTAATTTGCTCACCCTGTTTAATTTCGAAACATTCTTTGAGCCAAAACTTGGGGGCAAAAAACCGCTCTGAAAGCACAGAAACAGGGGCTATCACAAGACCTCCGAGACGCCCTTCCAGGGACATGGCGGCAATACGGGAAAAAAGCACATCGGGGTCGGCGGCCGTTTGATCGTAGACGGTTTCGCGTTCGGGCAGCATACAGATTGCGCGATCAGATTGAGGGCCCAGCCAAGGCAGAATTTGAGAGTGCATTTCTTTGGCCCGTTCGGGGCTTTGGGTTACAAGCAGTGTCACGCCGGGCTGTCGGGCGATTTTTGCAAGAATAATTGCGGCGAGTGCGCCTTTGCAGCCGGTTAGATCAGAAACTTCTTTAAAATTTATGTTTTTGAAAAGCATTTTGGGATAAAAGGTTAGTACAAACAGGCGCTTAAAGTCAATAGCGATATTTTTTTGCAAAAAGCGTTAATTTATTTTAGAAACCTGCCGATGTGGGTGGCGGACCCCTAATGGGAAAAGGAGTTAGGTATGAAACGAAATACCGCAATAATTGCAATTGCCGGCTTGCTTATGGCATCGGCAGTTTATGGACAGTCAGCGGTTTTGCCGCCGATTACGATGTCAGGACATGGCGGCGCACCGCAACAAATGAGCTTACCGCCGATTTCACGAACGCAAATGGCACCGGCAACCGCAAGAAACACAGCTTTACCGTCGATAAATCAGGCTCCGGTCGTTCGCAGCCGGTCGGGAGCGCCTCAGCAGGCCTACCGGCAGCCGCAGCAATATCAAGCAAGGGGCGCGCAGCTGATTCAATCGCGCGGGAACGATGTTTATTCACAGCAAAGCATAAATTTGCCGCCTGTAACAACGCTTCCTGTACCATCAAGAACTGCTTTACCGCCGCTTTACTCAGACACTTTAATGACAGTGCCGTTAGATGAGGCTGTAACAAGAGTTTTAGGCTGCAACATGCTCGGCTTCACAGGCCTAACCAATACTGTTTCGGCCGACGTAAGCAAAGCAGGTTCATTTAAAATGGGCTTTCACAGCAGTTGGTTTGATTTGGAACGAATTTATGACCGAAGCTTAGCCACAAACGAAAGCGGCGAAAAACTCGAACTGCCTTTGTTCTTTAACTACGCGCTGACCGACGATTTAGAAGCGGTATTGAATATTCCGATTATCGATTACACGGCTAAGAGCCGCGAAATTTGGACGAGAGACCTTTCCGAGTCAGGTGTCGGAGACATGAAACTGGGCTTTAAATACAGGGTTTTCGACAATGCAGAGTATCAGATGCGCGGCGCGTTCGGCGTAGCGTTTAAGTTTCCGACCGGCAGCGATGACAAAATGCTTGGAACGGGCAAAACCGACTTTGAAATATTTACGGCGTTCAGCAAAAACTTCGAGAAAATTGTTGGGCACCTGAACTTAGGTTACATAATGACAGGCGACCCCAACAACCAGTTTTATCCCGATGGGCTCGCGGACAAGTTCTATTATAATTTGGGCATTGAATATCCGCACACGCACAATGTAACGGTCATGGCCGAAGTAGCGGGCGAAGACTGGGGTTCATGCGGCATGAAAGTTGAAGTGATTCCGGGCATAAGATACGCCCCTACCGAAAATTTCGCTTTCGAAGTGGCTGTTCCCATTTGCGTAACCAACGACCAGCAGTGGGGATACAACTACCGTTTGGTAGTGGGACTCACCACTTTTTTTCAGTAATAAATAACACCTCGACGCCACAGCCGCTGAACGGCTGTGGCGTTTGCCGTTTCAGCCTTTTTGTGATTTTGATTTTTATTTTACCGAACTTTATGCTAGTATCTAAGAAATTATAAAATCGGAAACTGAAGATGGATATAAAAACAAAAAAACTCGTAAAAGATTTGTCTAACATCGATGACGACTTAAGAGCCCTTTCGGCCATGACTCTGATGAAGCTCGATTACCCCGAAAAAGAGACCAGGCGCGAAGTAACCGAAGAACTTATAAAAGCCACCTTAGACCGAAATGTTGCGGTTAGATTTTTTGCTCGAAAAGCATTAGATAAAATAAAAAAAGCCGACAAAATGTCTAAAATGGGTGAAGTTTTTGAGATTCCGGTGGAAGAGAGACTCTATTCAGAAGACTACAGAGACCGCCTCAGCGCAGCCATGGAAATCAAGAACAAAAACATGGCCGAATATAAAGACAAACTGTTAGAACTGATTAAAACAGAAGAACATAATTTCGTTAAAGCCGGCATGATAAGCTGTTTAAAATTGTTTTTAAACGAAGCGGAAGCCGACATATTGATTAAATACTTACACGACTCTGACAGCAGGGTGAGAGCTAACACAATAGAAGCCCTCGAGCACATTAAGGCACAAGAAGCTATTCCGGCATTGTTTACGGCCCTCAGAGACCCGGACAATCGAATAAGAGCCGCTGCGGCGAAAGCGCTGCAAAGTTTTGGCGAAGAAAAAGTTTTTGGCGAACTCAAAAAAATGCTTGAGTCACCCGAAGAATGGATGAAAGTAAGCGCCATATACGCACTTTCGCACATTACCGCGCCCGAATCGATCGAAATGCTCATTGAAACAGTAAAAACAGCTCAACAACCCGAAACAAAAATTAAAGCAATTATTGCATTAGCCAACTATTACGACCAAAGCACGTATGTTTTTTTAAGGGGCTTAGAAGCCAACAGTGATGGGATAATTAAAGAGACCGCCGCAAAAGCGATTAAGCTTATAGAAGAAAAGTTCGGGCCTAATCCGCCTGAAACGACCATATTAAACTTACAAGACGACGATGCACAAAATGAAAAAGCCCAAAATCAGGGTGCCGGCGGCGAAAAAACCGATGACCTTGCAACTACTGTCAGCAACTTTTTCAGAAAAGGCAAAGACGAAGCAATCGAGCTGTCAAACAGAACCGCATTGAACTTTTCGGTAAGCGACACGCAAAAAGAAATCGACGAACAGCTCAAATCAATCGGCAACACCGTATTTGACATGTATCAGGCCGGTGACGTTGAATTTTTCGACTTAATCAGTATAGGCAACGAAATTCTTAAAATGAATTTCTTTATACAAAAATATACAGAACAAGAAGAAAAGACAGAAACAAAAAAGGAAACCGGGTTTTTTGCGCAGCTGAAAAACCTGTTTACCGCTTCGTCGCCTGAGCAAAAAAGCAACGCGAACCACGCCAAAAAATTTAACAAAAGAAAAGATGAGCTTCTTGTAAAAATGGGAAAACTCACCGTAAAAAAATATGAAAGCAAAGAGTTTACGCCGCAGATATTAGAAGCGCCATATCTTATTTACGAAAAACTTTTCAAAAAGCTTGAAGAACAAAAGAAAAAGCTGGGCTGACAATGCTTTACGCTGTAATACCGGTCAGAGCAGGATCAAAGCGATTGCCGCGCAAAAACATAATCGACTTTTGCGGCAAATCATTGACCGCACGTTGCATTGAAACCGCACGCGCTGCGAATATTTTCAACGAAATATTTGTCTCGACAGACGACCCGGAATTAGCCGAAGAAGCTAAAAAATATGGAGCAAAAGTGCCTTTTATGCGCCCCGCAGAATTAGCCGGCGACACCGCAACTTCATCAGACGTGTTGTTGCACGCCCTCGACACGATCGTTAACAAACAGGGCTGGCCCGCACCTTACGCAGTATGTTTGCTGCAGGTTACTTCGCCGTTTTTGTCGGTAAAACATTTAATTGAGGCAAAAAATATATTTGAAACACAAAATTTTAACAGCCTTTCGTCAATGAGAAAAGTTGATCAATATTTTGAATGGCAATACGAATTAGCGAACGAAACAGACAAAGCATCACCCATAGATCGCGTCGGGATTACAAAACCTTCTACGCTAATTCCAAAAAGGTATATAGAAAACGGAGCGATCTACTTCACAAAATACGATTACTTAAAAAAACATAAGAGCATGTATGACTTCGACAACCACGGCGCATATGTAATGTCAGCCGCAGAATCACTTGACATAGACACACAGCAAGACTTTGAACTGGCCAAAGCCATTGAATCAAATTTTGCAAAAGCAAAAAAATAGTTGTAGTAGGCATAAAAAACCAGTAGTATAATAATTTGAGTTAAATTTTCACATATAAAATATATATTTCTGAGGAGGGTAAAGTGAGCAACGATATCGGGCCGACGCCCCTTGGTAAGGCCGTAATGTTTATACTTATACTGGGGTGCATAGCAGCGGCCGTAGTATCTTTTAAACCTGAATTAAAAGATAAAATTTGGCCGAGCAAAAGCAGTTCCGGCGACTCTTCGGCCCAAAAATCCGGTAGCAGCGCGTCCCCGGGTTCAACACCGTCCTCTTCTTCTTCGGCAAAAAAAGTCGTGGAAGCACCTGATACCAACACCGTCACAACGGTAAAAGAGTATACATACGTTCCGACACAGACCTTGCCCCCTGTTTCAGGGGTCTCGGGTTACAAATGGGACGAAAAAGAACGCATAGTTAACTTTCCGATTAACGTGTGGTCGGGATGGCTGCCTATTATTGCGGCAAACAACGGCTTCGCACCAAACACCGACAGTATTTTTTACAAAAAATACGGGTTCAAAGTTAATCTAAAACTCATTGATGACCCGGTGGCAGCGCGAGATTCGTTTGCCTCAGGAGAATCACATATACTGTGGGGTACCCTCGACATACTGGCACTGTTCGCGCCGGGTCTCATGAAAGACAGCAGAACATCGCCGCGTATCTATCAAATTATAGACTGGTCGAGCGGAGGCGACGGAATTGTCGTCAGAGGCAATATTCATAACGTGAAACAACTTGAGGGAAAAACAATAGTTTACGCTCAAAACAGCCCGTCTCAGTATTTTGTTTCCACGTTGCTCATGAATGCGGGGATTCCCTTTAACAAAGTCAACCACAAATATACTTCGACCGCTTTTGAAGCTGCCGCAGCTTTCGTTGCGGACAAAAGCATTCATGCCTGCGTTAGCTGGGCGCCCGACATTTACACAATACCCGAAAAAATTGCCGGAACAAAAATCCTGACAACATCTGCCGAAGCCAACAGGCTTATAGCAGACTCTTGGGCGGCACGTGCCGACTTTGCAAAAGATCACCCCGACATCATTGAAGGGCTTGTGGCAGGAATTTTTGAAGGCATGAGCTTGCTCAAAAAAAGCGAAACCACTAAGACCAAAGCATTCGGACTGATGGCAGAAGGCTATGGAATGAACGTAGAAGACGTTAAAGCCATGGAAGCCGACGCTTTTATTACAAATTTTGCCGAAAACAAAAATTTCTTTTTGAATAAAAACAGCCCCACAAACTTTGAAAGAACTTGGAAAAACATTAACCAAGTCTATCGAACGTTAGGCAATATCGGCACTCCCACAAGATTTGACGAAGTAGTAGATTTCAGCGTTATCCAAAAGTTCGAAAAAGAAAATAAATTTCCTGAGCAAAAAGAAATACAAGTCAGCAATTTCGTTGCAACGAGCTACAAAAAAATATCGGCAGAAGCACCGGTTTTAACACAAACTGTGCGAATCAACTTCTACCCGAACTCGGACAACATATTCGAGCCTGAACACGACGAATTTGGCAATGCAGTGCCAAACACAAGATATGACCCCACAGTCGATGCGACTCTCGAAAAAATCGCCCGCATGGTCGGCCAATACGACAGAGCGCAAATAGCTATTGTAGGGCATTCTGACAGCTCAATGAAAGGCAAAGTTCCTGAAAGGGCTGTTAAAGACTTATCTCTCGATCGTGCGAGGTCTGTTGCCAAAGCCCTTAGCAAAAATTATAAATTTCCTGACAACAAGTTTATAATTGAAGGAAAAGGCTGGAACGAACCGGCAGATTCTAATGACCCACGCAACCAAGCACTCAACCGCAGGGTAGAAGTGCAAGTATTTACACCTGAAAAGTAAATTCCAAGAAGGAGTTTTTGTATGTTTAAACGCTTAATGAACATCATTCGCGGTTTCTTTGGTCTCTTTATCAGCGGGCTTGAAGCCAACAATCCCGAAGCCCTAATTGAAAGCGAAAAAGAAAATCTTCGCAGCCAAATAGGTCGGTTCAACGAAAACCTGGCCAACCACGCCGGTTTTGTTGAAAAACTCAGCCGAACAATTAAAAATTTGCAGGCAAAAGAAAAAGAACTCACCGCAAAAATTACCGCCAATATTAAAGCCGGAAACCAAAAAGTTGCCGGTCAATTGGCAATGCAGCTTCAATCTGTTAAACAGCAATTAGACGATAACCAGTCTCAGTTTACGGTTGCGGAAAAAACTTTCAGAGACCTTTCTAAATCTCGCGACATAGCGGTTAAAGAAGCTCAAGCCAAGATCTCCAAGCTCGAAACCATGGTCAGCGAAACCAGAATGCATGAAGCGCAAGCCGAACTGCAGGAAATGGCTAAAGGCATGATCAGCGGAATCGGAAGCAGCGGCGATTCTATCAACCGTGTTTCTTCGCTGTTAGAACAAAAGCGCGACAAGGCCGTAGGCCGATCAAGAGTCGCCATCACAAGCGGCGGCATGGATTCAACCGACCAAGTTATGAAAGAAGCCGAAATGGACGCTATGGGTGACGCAGCACTTGCCGAATTCATGGCAATGAACGGCATGGCTTCTCCTTCAGTGCCTGAAACAATCGATGTTGAACCGGTATCTGTTCCCGATCGCGGAATGGGTAATATTGAACAAAACTGACAAATCACTTGTGTAAGGATTAAAAATGAAAAAATTGATTGCGGCTTTTTCGCTTATGCTATGCTTTGCTTTTGCAAGTGCGGCTCACGCGCAGGAAGCTCCCGATAAAAATTCGATAACAACGGTAAAAGAATATAAATACGTTTTAAAAGAAACGCTTCCCCCGGTTCGCGGTACCTCAAACTATAAATGGGACGCCAAAGAAAAGATCGTGGTTTTTCCCATTAACGTTTGGTCGGGCTGGCTGCCTATCATAGCAGCAAACCACGGTTTTGCACCCAACGAAAACAGTGTTTTCTTCAAAAAATATGGCTTTAAAGTTAACTTGAAGCTCATCGACGACCCCGTTGTGGCGCGTGACAGTTATGCGAGCGGCGAAAGCCACGTATTATGGTGCACCATGGACATTCTGGCTCTGTTCGCACCCGAACTCTTTAAAGATTCAAGAACAGCACCCAGAGTTTATCAGCAAATCGACTGGTCAAGCGGCGGAGACGGAATTGTAACCCGAAACAAAATTCGTTCTGTAAAAGATCTTAAAGGCAAAACTATAGTTTACGCCCAAAACAGCGCGTCTCAGTATTTTATCAGCACTCTGCTCATAAATGCGGGTATCAGACTTGACGAAGTTACCCACAAATACACTTCTACTGCCTTTGAGGCAGCTGCCGCGTTTGTTTCAGACAAATCTATCGACGCTTGCGTAAGCTGGGCGCCCGATATTTACACTATCCCCGAAAAAGTTGCGGGCACAAGAATACTCACAACAACTTCAGACGCGAATAAGCTTATAGCAGACGTTTGGGCAGTAAGAGCCGACTTTGCCAAAGACCACCCCGACATTGTCAAGGGTCTCGTGGCAGGTATCTTCGAGGGCATGGATATGCTCGAAAACTCAACAACTAAAACTACGGCGTTTCAATTTATGGCCGACGGTTATGGAATGAGCTTAGAAGAAGCCATGTCAATGGAAGCTGATGCCCATCCCACAAACTTTGCCGAAAACGAACAATTCTTCTTGAATGCCAATAATCCGACAAATTTTGAACAAACCTGGAAAAGTGTCAGCAGCGTTTATAAAGAAGTCGGCTTGATTAAAGACATGATTCCGTTTAATCAGATAATGGACTTCTCGGTAATACAAGAACTCAAAAAATCAGGAACATTCAAACACCACAAAGATAAATATGTCAGTTCTTTTGTGCCGAGCACTTATTCGAAAGTAATGGCCGAAGCTCCGATTATTACCCAAACAGTAAGAATCAACTTCTACCCGAATTCGAGTAACATTTACGAACCGGCCCATGACATCACAGGCAGAATCATTCCGAACACCCTCTACGACGCTAATATCGAAGCAACCCTCGAAAGAGTCGCAAGGTTGTCGGGCGCCTACGACAGAGCCATAGTAAGCATTATTGGGCACACAGACAGCTCAATGAAGGGCAAAGTAAACAGCAGCGTAGTGAACAGACTAAGCAAAGACCGCGCTGAGGCCGTCAAACAAGCCATTGTTAATAAATATAAGTTTTCGCCCGACAAATTCGTTGTCAAAGGAAAGGGCTGGGATGAACCGGCTGATGCATCAGACCCCAAAAATCACGCACTGAACAGAAGGGTTGAAGTATCGGTTTACTCGCCCGAGTCACAATGAAAATAGACACTCATAAAAACTTTTTCGGAATACGCACCGAGGTTAATCTTAAAGACAAGATAATTCTCGGTGTGGCTCCGATTATTCTGTTATTGTTTTTGTGGTACCTGCTCACATCAGGTTCCGCAAAAACAATAAAACTGCCCGTCGGGACCTTTGAAGGCACACAAATAGCGCCTAATGAAGGCACGTTTTTTAAAGACAAAATCAGGCTCACCTTAGAAGAGGCCGATGTTTTGTATCCTGAAATTTCCGAAGCTGATGATAACGACGAAAATGATTTATCACCCACCCTATCTTATAAAAACCGCCAATTCAGTCTGATCGGCTTACCTGTAATAAAACGCGGCAAAAATGTTGTAATAACATTGCCCCCCGGAAAAATTACCGGATATTCGAAACCGGCAGCTGCAAATGAAAGCGGCAAAAACGAAAGTTCGGATGTAAAGCTTTTCGAATACAAATACGAAGTGGTTGAAACCAGGGTTTTTGCACCCGTCATA
>Ga0172377_10003281_pt1 | contig 16594 bp, 10 predicted proteins | sample Pumphouse3metaG_FD_119749 | JGI IMG/M metagenome (GOLD analysis project Ga0172377, IMG submission 119749) | Leachate microbial communities from a municipal landfill in Southern Ontario, Canada - Pumphouse #3 metaG | ecosystem: Engineered > Solid waste > Landfill > Unclassified | place: Canada...
AATTTGCCGAAAAAATCGTGATTTGATTTTGGGGTCGACAACGAGGAGCATACCCTCAGGTATGTGACGAGGTTGGCGGCACAAAAAGCATTCACGAGAATTAGGCAAATGTAAAGGTTATTTTTGAACAGCCCCTAAGATAACAATGTTGTTATCTTTCGATATCTAAGTAATTGAAATGCAGAAATAAGAGGTTCCATTTTTTGAGCTGTCTGATCTTGTGTATAAAAGGCTCTGCTTATTGAATCAATAAATTTTCAGGTTCAAAGGCAATAATGGGCATTAATGGTTTTCCAATTCTGAAGTTGTAATCTTCAACCACTTGAGTTGTTTTAAAGCTCCAAATTTCGCGTTTGGCATTTGGTTGTCGTGTTGCATTTAGAATTACGGTGCCATTGATTTGCTTTACGGAATCAACTGTTTTGCCATCAGAATTTAGTAAAAGAGCATTCACTGGTTCATTTGCAGAGGCACTCAATTCTACGTTAATATTTTCGACGCCAGCTTTGACGACAAAATAGAAACGGCCGCGAGACAAGCAAATAGGACAGCGATCTTCTGTAGAAAAACATAGACCTGGAGTATTAGAGCGAACAGACAATAAATTTTTTGCTGTATTAACACGGAATCGGCAGAGCTGGGATGTGTTTGATGTTAACGTATAAACTTGTTCTAATTCGGTAATTTTAAAATTGTCAAGCATGGTGTTATTGCTGTCATAGACTTCAACATTCATTGGGTTGAAACGATAGCGTCCAATTATTCTTGCATTAAAAGTAATTTTTATAGGAATTCCCTGTTCTGCCCATTGCAGGAAACAAAATTTATCGCGAAAAAATATCTTATGATCATTTTCTACATATTTTTTTGAAATAGGCTTTAATTTTTTCAAGTCTATTGTATCAACTTTAAAACTTTTGATTTTCGGGTCTGGTTGGTACTTTTTTGAAAACTGCTGCAAATCTAAAATTTTGCTGCCATTTGTTGTCTTTATCGTAATTTTACCAGTTAATTTTTGAATGCCATTTCCACTACAGCCATAAAAAGTTAACGGATTTTTTATCTGGTTTTCCCAAATTGTTAAATTGTCAAAAACAACATTGCTGAAATCTTTTTTTCCGGAACTGCTTAAATTAATATCCCCATTTTTAGCTTGACGATTATCGACTTCACAATTTTTGAAAACAACCTTGACTCCATTATCCTGCAAGTTTCCTAGTTTTATTGACGTATTTGTGCAAGCTGATACGCGGCAATTTTCGAATGTAATAAATCCTTTGACTGGATCAATATCATCATTCGCCACGGCCATTCCTATTCCTGATTTGTTATTGTCGATTTTGCAATTTTCTATTGTAATAGAAATAGGGGCAGATTTATCGTCCAATTTCAGCAAGTGAAAATAAATACCGGAAAACTTGTTCCCTGAAAATTCACAATCTTTTATGAGACAATTGCGCAGTAATTCAGTAGAGGAATTCGGTTCAAAATCAACTCCACACATTGGTGCCGTTCCTGAAGTATCACTAAATATTGAATTTTTTATTACTAAATTTTCTGCGCTTATGATGCTGATACCCTGTCGGTGATGTCTTAGAGCAATGACTTTATCAATGATGACATTAAAACAAGCCACATATTTCGAACCACGGCCAAGATAAATGCCATCGCCACCGCTTTCCAATAAAGTTAAATTTGTTATTTCTAAATTTTTGCAGCCATTCAAACTAATTGTTGTACGCCACTCAGCAGGACGATATATTTTTGAATCCTGATAATCTTTTTTATTCATTTTGAAAATTACGCTGCCTTTGCCTACCAGTGCGATATTTTCTAAATCTCTTCCACTAAAAAGCGCATCTGATAGGCCTTTAAACTCTCCTTTTTTTGCTTGAATAACAACGCCATCTTCAAAAATTAATTTTTGATTGCTACGCAGTTTTATCGGCTTTACGATCCACGGAGTTCCAATATTATCAATAATAATTTCATCGGTATCAGAATCAATTGCCTTTTGTAAGCAGCGAGTAGCATCAACTGCATCAAAGCCAAATGAACTTGCTTTGATGGTCTTAGCATGAGCAACAGTTACGAGTCCTCCAATAATACAGATTCCAAAAAATAATTTAAAAAAATGCATGATACTTTTTCCTCTTTGTTTAAAGTTAATTTAAAAATGATACGCGTCTTTTTGTTAAACTTTTAATTTTTAACGTGTTGAAATGATTTTGAACTTTTTTCCTATTTTTTATAAAAATCTCAGTAAAATTCTATTTGTTATGATGAGCCTCCTTGTCTCTAAATTTTAGGATCGATACGCGTTTTTTTGGGGGGGGTATTATTTTACGAGAGGTTTTGCTGTTGTCTCGCCGATAATAAGTTTGGAACGTACTAAAACCGTAATATTTTTAATTGGTGTAGTTGAATTCAGGAGTTCAACGATCATTTGTGCTGCTTTTATGCAGATATCTTCAAGTCTACTATAAATATAGGTTAGTGGTTTTTCCCCTTTATTTTGGAATATGACATTCGACGTGCTAATTAAGCTTACATCGCGAGGAATTTCGAGGCCAATTTTTTTGAATGCCTGTTCTAGTGCAACATGTTCACCGAGACAAATACACGCTGTTGGAGCGTTATTCGTTTTAAATACTTTTGCGAGATCATTGCTGAAATCTAGTAGCGTATCTTCTGGATAAAACTCACCATTAATTCGGGGTTTGGGAATAATGATTTTCCATGTTTTTTCCATGCGTAAACCCAATTCATCTAATTTATCAAAAGCTTTAAGGCTTGTTGCCCTGGGTGACTTTTTTTCCATGCCATAAGAGAAAAAAGCGATTTTTCGATGTCCAAGCTTATAGAGATAGGAGGCCATTTGATAAGTGCGGTTATAATAATCCAACATAACCCAACTGCAGTCAAAGTTGGGATTGAAATATTGGAGACCAATGCACGGAAGATGCTTCATGTATCGATTCCAAAAATCGTCGGATACATTGCCATGAAATATAATTCCAGCAACATCGCCATTTAAGAGACATGCCGGAGGTTCCCATTGAGGAGTTACCTGTGCGACAAGCAAGTTGTAACGGCAAGCATTAAATACCTGAGACAAACCATTGAAAATGGGTTGGAAGGTATCTGGTAGATGAAGTGTTCTTTCTGAAAATGCTGTTGAAAAGGATAAAAAAAGTATCTGCCGTTGTTTTATCTTTGTTGATAGAACATGGAAACGATAGTTGGAGCGTTCCTTTTCTTCGGTCACAAATGTTCCGGAACCGCGAACTTTTCTAATAAGCCCTTCACTTTCAATGTTTTTCAATGCCTTGCGAACCGTACTGCGAGAAATTTTATAATTTAGTGCTAGTAGAGTTTCGGATTTGATTTTTTGTTTTGGTAAAAGCTTCCGAGTGTATATGAGACGACGGATGTCTTGCTCGAGCTTCTCGTAGGCATTATTGTAGATAAATTTATTGTCCATTTTCGATTAATGTTGTATTTAATTGGTTTGTAATTAACTATAAATATATCGCTTTTATCGTAATAATCAACAATAAAGTTGTGTTAAAGTTGTGGTTTTATGTTTGGTGATGTCATACTATTCTTTTTTACAAAAGCTTCTGTTTGTAACTTTGGCGGCTGCGGTTTTTCTCAAGTTTTTCTTAGCCTTTTTTTTGTTAAATCTACGGTCCCATTTTGATAATGTTTTGGTGTCTTTGGTCTTAGGGGCTGTTCAGAAATAACCTTTACATTTGCCTGATTCTCGTGAATGCTTTTTGTGCCGCCAACCTCGTCACATGCCTGAGGGTATGCTCCTCGTTGTCGGCCCCAAAATCAAATCACGATTTTTTCGGCAAATTGTCACGTTAATTTTTTTACAGCCCCTTAGATGAATTATTTTTATTTTCTGTTTTTTATTCAGGATTTCAAGGGAAATATTTAGGTGCTTATTGGAGGCTCCAACGATTCAGGCATTTAGCTGTGCCGTTAAGGAGAAAGCGGAAAGGGGTGGTACTGCTTTCGTGTTTTTATTCTCTGTTTATAAAAAAATAGAAAAGGGGCATCCTTAACAGTTGTTTTGCAGATCGTCTTGAATGAAAAGGTATTTTGTTGTGTGTTTTGATTTGACATTTAAAAATAATGTTATATGTTAGTAAAAGCGAAATAATTTATGACGAGCATACTGAGTATTTTTAAGTTTCTTATATATATAAAATATTTAATGTTCGTAATTTATCTTGGAAAAAAAAGTTCTCATGTCACTTATCGCCGTAACGGGTGGAATTGGTGTTGGAAAAACGACAGTTCTGCAGTTTTTTCAAAAATTTGGTGCGCGTACGTTAGACGCAGATGATGTAGCGCATAAGATTTATTTACCGGGTAGTTCCGTTTATTTAGCAATTGTATCTCGTTGGGGATCCGAAGTACTATTAGATGATGGTCATTTAAACCGTCAAATTATAGCAAAAAAGGCTTTTTATTCAACCAAAGAGCTGTGTTGGCTGAATTCGGTTACGCATCCGGCAATTCGTCGTGATATTTTAGCGGAAGTAGAAAAATCTGCAGTTGATTTGTATTGCGCAATTCCCTTGTTGTATGAAACTGAATGGCAGAAAGATGCCAAAAAAGTTATTTCTTTGTGGTGTGATAAGAACGCTCAAAGGGAGCGCTTGCTACAGCGCGGGTGGTCTGAAAAAGAGATCGGGGCGCGAATTGATTCACAAATTTCAATGGAAGAAAAATTACTTCGGGCTGATTTTGGAATTATTTCAATTTGCTCGTGTCGTATTTTAGAACTCCAGTGTAAAAAAGTTTATGAACAAATCTCTCGCTGAATTTTCCTTGCGTTTTTAAGATTTCTATTTCGTATTACTACCTTGTTTGTAAAAGGATATCTTATCCTTGGTTTTTTCTTTTTTCGAATAAACTGCTGGAATACATAAAATATTGTCTCGTATTACTGGATATACATCATGTTTAAACTTTTATGTGTTTATAACTTTTGAACTATTGGGTTGTTATTCGTCCTTATTTTTTGTTAATTTTAAATAGAAAAGTCCGGAATGCCAAAAGTGTTTCGCTCGGTTTTTATTGGTTATTCTTTCTTTTTTTATTATACATATCATGTGGGTGTTATTGCTATGAATGAATCTAGTAATGAATTCAAAGATGAATTCACTGTCGGGGCTTTCCATGAAAATGGAGAAAAAGCAGAAGCGGATAAAAAAAATGTTGCTCGGGGGAAAAAGGCAGTACGAAAAGAAACTTCAACTTCTCCCCGGAACAGAAAAAAAACAGCGCCTGCAAAAGATTCTGTACTACAGCCGGATTTGCCGTCTTTCCATGATAAAGAAGTTGATGAATTTGTCATAAAACCTAAAAAAAGTCCTGCAAAAAGAAGAACAAAAAAAATGGAAGAAACTGAACTAGAAAAGAAACCGGAGCCAAAAGCAAAGACAGCGCCTAAAGAACAAACGGAAAAGGCGCTTGAAAAAAACACCCTGCCACCGGAAAAAACGGAAGAAAAGAAAAATTCTCCAGCGCCTCCGAAAGATCTATCGCGCTTTTTGCCACTGTTTGCTCGTGAGGGAGAGGGACTGGTCAGTCTAACCGATGGCAAACCGAAATCAAAGCCAATCGTTTTGCCGCCGCCGGCTCATTCTCATAATACAAATACGCCGTCGCAGCAGCAGAAAACACCCATGCCTTCTAATAATCGCGGGAAAGGATCTACTTCGTCTTTCTCAAAAAATAATTCATCCCAAAAAAATAATAATAAATTGAATAAAAACTTAAAAAACAATAATAACAATAGTAATAACAATAACAATAGTAACAACAATAACAATAGTAACAACAATAACAAAAAAAATAACAATACAAATCGAGATCCGGGGCCAGAGCTGTTTCGGAATATTGTTGAATCAGAATGTAAACAGGCGAAACAGGCCGGTAATGGAAATAATGTGAATAATTTACAACGTATGAGTATGCCTGAATTGGCAAAACGCGCGCTGGAACTTAATATTGAGGGCGTTGGACTGTTGACGAAACACGAGTTGGTGTTCGAAATTCTTCGTGCTACGAGCACGGATAGTGCAGATTTAATGGATGGTAGCGGTGTGCTTGAAGTTACACGCGATGGCTTCGGTTTTTTGCGTAGTGTGGATTTTGATTATCAGGCTTGCCCAGAAGATATCTATTTGAGTCCTTCTCAAATCAAACGGTTCTCATTGCGAACGGGTGATACCGTTATGGGAAAAGTGCGTAAACCACAGGAAAAAGAACGCTTCGTGGCAATGATACAGGTGGATTTGATTAATGACGAGGCTCCTGAAATGAAAAAACGCGTGGTGCCATTTGAAAATTTAACACCATATTATCCAACCCAGCGTTTGATGTTAGAGCGTAATAAAGAGGAACTTTCAACCCGTGTTATTGATCTTGTTACTCCTGTCGGTCGCGGGCAGCGCGGGTTGATTGTCGCGGCACCTCGAACGGGTAAGACGGTGATTTTGCAGAAAATTGCGAATAGCATCGTTAAAAATAATGATGATATTCATTTGATTATACTGCTGATTGATGAACGCCCGGAAGAAGTTACGGATATGAAGCGTTGTGTGGATGCGGAAATTGTGAGTTCGACCTTTGATGAGCCGCCGGAACGTCATATTCAGGTTGCTGAGATGGTCATTGAAAAAGCAAAACGCCAAGTGGAATATGGTCGTCATGTTGTCATTTTGCTGGATAGTATTACGCGGCTTGCGCGTGCTTATAATACGGTAGAGCCGCATTCGGGTCGTGTGCTTTCTGGTGGTGTTGATGCGAATGCGCTTCATAAACCGAAGCGTTTTTTCGGCGCAGCTCGAAATATTGAGAATGGCGGGAGTTTAACGATTTTGGCCACGGCATTAGTTGATACAGGCAGTCGTATGGATGAAGTGATTTTCGAGGAATTTAAGGGTACCGGCAATATGGAATTGCATTTGGATCGCCATCTTTCGGATCGTCGTATTTATCCGGCAATTAATATAGAGCAAAGCGGAACTCGTAAGGAAGAGCTTCTTGTTCATCCCGAAGAGTTGGAGCGTATCTGGATACTGCGCAAGGCTCTCGGGGGCACACAAACGCAGGATGCAATGGAACGCCTGCTTGATAAACTGAAACGAACTTCTACCAATGCGGAATTTCTGATGTCTCTGCAAATTGATCGATAATTGGTTGAAAATTTTGGACAATTTTGCTGTGGCGGGCGCATGAATGGCAGAGAATATTTTTTCATCTTTGCCCGCGATTCACTGAAAATAAAAAAACCGCGTTTTTTTTCTGATTTATGAAAGGAACGCGGGGCTTTGGGTGATTTTCTTTGTTGAAATAGCTGAATAACTTTAAAATAAATATAATATCCTATATTAATATCTTTATATATAGGATGTTTTTTTTGTTTTTGTAGGTAAAAAATGAATCTCATCTGAAATTACAAGAAAATAAGAGTCGTTTTTGTCTCTATTATTCTTGCAAATACTTTGTCAAAGTTTATATTAGCAAGATTACTTTTTTCTTAAAGCTCTTGGACAAGTGAAAACTGTTAAGGAGTTTCTATTATTACATATTGTCAAGGAGAATAAAATGGCAAAAATGGTAACTATCGACGGTAATACCGCCGCAGCGCATGTCGCTTACGCTTTTAGTGAAGTCGCGGCAATTTATCCTATTACTCCATCTTCTGTAATGGGTGAATTAGCTGATTCTTGGGCGGCGCAAGGTCGCAAGAACATGTTTGGCCAAAAGCTGAATATTATGGAAATGCAGTCTGAAGGGGGTGCCGCTGGTGCTTTACACGGTTCTCTTGTTGCGGGTGCTTTGACAACCACTTTTACAGCGTCTCAGGGATTATTATTAATGATTCCTAATATGTATAAAATTGCGGGTGAGATGTATCCGACAGTCTTCCACGTATCGGCTCGTACATTAGCCGCGCAGTCCTTGGCAATTTTTGGGGATCATGCGGATGTTATGGCCTGTCGTGCTACAGGATTTGCGATGCTGGCCGCCAGCTCTGTTCAGGAAACAATGGATTTAGCAGCAGTTGCCCATTTAGCCACTCTAAAAAGCAGTGTTCCTTTCGTTCATTTCTTTGATGGTTTCCGGACATCCCATGAAATTCAAAAGGTCGAAGAGATTGATTATGATACCTTGCGCTCCTTAGTTGACATGAAATATGTTGAAGCATTTCGTGAACGCGCGCTTCGTCCTGAAAAGCCGATGTTGCATGTTGCTGCTCAGAACCCCGATGTTTATTTCCAAGGTCGTGAGACCGTGAACAAATACTATGATGCTTTGCCGGGCATTGTTCAGGAATATATGGATAAAGTTGCTGCCGTTACAGGGCGTCAGTACCATTTATTTGATTATGTGGGTGCGCCGGATGCAGAAAAAGTCATTGTTGTAATGGGATCTGGTGCTGAGACTGTTTCTCTTGCGGTTAAATATATGAATGCGCATGGCGAAAAAGTCGGTATGGTCAATGTTCACTTTTTCTTGCCGTTTGACAAAGAAGCATTTGTGAATGCATTGCCGAAGACCGTGAAGAAGATTGCTGTTTTGGATCGAACCAAAGAGCCTGGATCTTTAGGCGAGCCTCTTTATTTTAATGTTATTGATTCTGTTCGTGAGACACCTTTTGCGGCCGCGAAGATTATTGGCGGGCGTTATGGATTGTCTTCTAAAGAATTTACGCCGGCTATGGCAAAAGCGGTATTTGATCATCTTTCTGGCGCGGCCTTCCATGGCTTCACGGTTGGTATTAATGATGATGTTACCCATAAGTCTCTTGCGATAGGCGATGATATTATCTGCGAGCCGGAAGGCACCATTAGCTGTACTTTCTGGGGCTTGGGTTCCGATGGTACCGTTGGTGCGAATAAAGACTCTATTAAGTTAATTGGTAATAATACCGATATGTATGCGCAGGGCTATTTCTCCTATGATTCTAAAAAATCAGGCGGGGTTACTGTTTCGCATTTGCGTTTCGGAATGAAACCGATTACTTCTCCATACTTGATTACTCAGCCGAATTTTACGGCTTGCCATAATCCGGCTTATATTGGCCGTTATGATATGATTGGCGGATTGACTGAGGGTGGCGTATTCTTACTGAATTCGGAATACAGCAATGAAGAAGTTTTCAGCAAGTTGACGCGTGAAATGCAGGAAATGATTATTAAGAAACATATTCGTTTCTATAACATCAATGCCTTAAAGATCGCCATGGATGCGGGGCTTGGCAAGCGGATTAACTCCGTAATGCAGACCTCTTTCTTCCTGATCTCAAAAGTTCTGGATCCTGAATTTGCCATTAAGATGCTGAAGGAATCTATCAAGAAGCGTTTTATGAAAAAAGGAATGGATATTGTTGAAAAGAACTGGGTTTGTATTGATAATACAGCTGCGGCTTTGAAAGAAATCAAAGTACCCGCGAGCCTGGATGGTATCACCGACTTTGTTCCAGCACCATTACTGCCTGCTGATGCAAATGATTTTGCCAAGAAAATTATTCTTCCTACAATGAAATTGGAAGGAGATTCGATTCCGGTATCGGCAATGTCCATTGATGGAAGCCTGCCAACTGGAACGAGCTGTTTGGAAAAACGTGGTATTGCACCTCGTATCCCGGTCTGGCATGCAGAAAATTGTATTCAATGCAATATTTGTAATATGGTTTGTGCACATGCGGCAATCCGCAGTAAGTTGATCAGTTTGAAAGATCTCACCGATGCACCGAAGACATTTGGCGCAGTTGATGTTCGTCCAAAAGCAGATCCAAATTTGAAATTCAAAGTCCAGGTTTATGCGGAAGATTGTCAAGGATGTGGCGTTTGTATCGAATCTTGCCCAATGTCTGGTAAAAAAGACGGCAAGAATGCTCTTGAATGGCAGACATTGGCTGAAGCTCAAGAACAAGGCGCAAAAGAGAATGTTAAATTCTTCGATGCGACACCGGATAATGTTCTTGGAAACAATAAAGCGACGACCGTAAAGGGTAGTCAGTTACGCAAGCCTTTGTTCGAGTTCTCTGGTGCATGTGCCGGATGTGGCGAAACACCTTATGTGAAATTGGTTTCTCAGTTGTTCGGTGATCGTATGCTCGTTGCTAATGCGACTGGCTGTTCCTCTATTTACAGTGGTACTTTCCCGACCATTCCGTATTGCAAGAACAAGGCCGGTCGTGGACCAGCATGGGCGAATAGTCTGTTTGAAGACAATGCTGAGTTCGGTCTCGGTATGCGCTTAGCTGTGGATAACAACCGTGCGCAGTTGAAGATGAATATTGAGATGATTCTGGAAACGGATGATCTCTCTGCAGAAACCAAAGCGGCTATTAATAAGTGCATGGATCTTTGGGATGCCTCTGAAACACAAGAAGCCTTCGAAGCTCAAGATGCTGTTAAAGTTCTTTTGAAAAAAGATGCTGAAACTTGCAAGAGCCCCATTCTTGCCAAGATTATCGAATTGGACGACTACTTTGTAGATAAGTCCATCTGGATTATCGGTGGTGATGGCTGGGCCTATGATATTGGTTATGGTGGCTTAGATCACGTGATCGCATCTGGCCGTAATATCAATATTCTGGTTGTGGATACTGAAGTGTATTCGAATACGGGTGGTCAGGCTTCTAAAGCTACTCAGATTGGTGCCGTTGCTCAGTTTGCCGCAAACGGCAAACGCGTTGGCAAAAAGAACCTCGGGTTGATGGCGATGAATTACGGCTATGTCTATACTGCAAGTGTAGCCATGGGTGCAAATCGTCAGCAGACACTGAATGCAATGGTTGAAGCAGAAAGCTACAAAGGACCGTCCTTGGTTATGGCGTATGCTCCTTGTATTAACCATGGTATCAATATGATGTTCCATCAGCAGGAAGAGAAAAAAGCCGTTGATTGCGGTTATGTACCTCTATATCGTTTCAATCCTGCAAATCCGGAGAAGAAATTCTCTTGGGACAGCAAGGATCCGAATGGTATGTTCCAGGAATTCCTGAGTGGTGAGCGTCGTTATGCTTCTTTGAGAAGAACTTCTGCGAAAGATGAAGCAGATGAGTTATTCAAAGAGTGCGAAGCGGATGCAATCCGTAGAGCGGATCTTTATAAGAAGATCGGCGAAATTATGTAATCTGCAATTTAATTTGTAGATAAAAGAAGGCTCTTGTAAATCTTTTCTGATTTGCAAGGGCCTTTTTCCTTTTCTGTTTTTCCTTTTGCCGACGAAGCAATGAAGCAGTGATATTGTTTTTTTGGGCATTATTCAATGGGGTGTAAGAGCCTGTAAAAATGGATTCTATAATCGAATAACACGAAAAAAAATTAGAAAATTATATTTTGGTTTGATACATGATATAAGACAGAGTATATTGCTAGAATTAGATAAAACCTTGAATAAACATTTAATATAAATAAAAAATTAAGGGATGAATGATGACACACAAACGAGTACTTGTAACAGGCGGCAGTGGTTTTTTAGGCTCCCATTTATGTGAGCGTTTGTTGGATCGCGGCGATGAAGTTATTTGTGTGGATAATTTTTATACGGGGTCCAAACGCAATATTTATCATTTGATGGATAATCGGCATTTTGAAGTTATACGCCATGATGTTACCTTTCCGCTTTTTGCAGAAGTGGATCAGATTTATAATTTGGCTTGTCCGGCGTCGCCGATTCATTATCAGCGTGATCCAGCTCAGACGGTAAAGACTTGTGTGCATGGCGCTATTAACATGCTGGGACTGGCAAAACGCCTCGGGATTAAAATTCTTCAGGCGAGTACAAGTGAGGTGTATGGCGATCCGAGTGTTCATCCGCAGGTGGAAGAATACTGGGGAAATGTAAATCCAATTGGCATCCGCTCGTGTTACGATGAAGGCAAGCGTTGCGCTGAGACGCTTTTTAATTGTTATCGGATGCAGTGCAATCTTGCCATCAAAATTGTTCGAATTTTTAATACTTATGGTCCCCGAATGCAACCGAATGATGGCCGTGTGGTGAGTAATTTTATTCTGGAGGCACTGCAGAATAAGGATATTACGATTTATGGCGATGGTTCTCAAACCCGAAGTTTTTGCTATCGCGATGATCTTATTGAGGCAATGCTTCGTATGATGGATACGCCGAAAGAGGTCTACGGGCCCATTAATATTGGTAATCCGCATGAATTTACTATTTTGCAGCTTGCGGAACTGATTATTGAATTAACAAACTCGAACTCTAAAATCATTCGCGAACCGTTGCCGGCAGATGATCCAAAACAGCGGAAACCCGATATATCAAAAGCGAAAAAATATCTGGATTGGGAGCCGGTCGTTCCGTTGCGTGAAGGGTTGGAAAAAACAATTGGGTATTTTGAAAAATTATTGCATGAAGATCCTGATTTTTGTAAGGAGTAAAGTCCTTTTTATTGGATCATGAGTATCGGCATTCTAAGAATAAAAAAGGAAGAGCACCTTCGCTTGTTCCTATAAGGACATTATTATGTTGCGTTTTGTTGTTTTCCTGGTTCCTATTTTAATCAATGTGGCTTCCGGTGGAATTTTCTTTATTACGGCTTATCGATTTGCAGTGGAGGGGAATCCCAATAGTAAAATGCTTTATGCTACGGGCACAATGGCCTGTTGGGCACTGAGTTATGCGGTGTCAGCATTGGTGGTTGGTCGTTTCGTAAAGCCAGCCCGAGCTTTTAAGGTGCTTCTAAGCAGTAGCGTTGCATTGCTATTTGTATCCATTGGATTTATTGTCTTTCAGAATCTGTATGTGCAATTTTTTTGGATTGCTCTTTATGGAATCGTTTTTGCGCTTTATTGTATTCCATTTCAAATTTATATGAAAGGATTTGAAATAAAGCAGACTTCTGGTATTGTTGCTTCCTGCTGTAAGTATTTGGCCTCTTGGAGCATTGGGCTGGCAGTGGGGGCTTTTTTGTTTAGTAGTCTTAGCCTAAATTGGAGCTATGGCTTCATTGCTTTTTTTGCTTTTTTTATTTTTATAAGTCTTCTCCTTATTGAGAAAGTCCGTAGTTCGGTCTCGGAAGATTATTCTGGGGATAAACAGGGGGAGGTTTGCAAAGAAGAAAAGCCGAAAAAGGAGCTTACCGAAGTTTTGGAAAAAGTGGAAAAAATGAATGCTCTTGCGGATTCCTTGAAAAACAAACCAGATTGCGTGATGGCTGGATGGGTTTTAATAGGACTCGGCACTTTTACAATATCGATTGTTCGTACACTTGAGCCGGTTTTGGCAGTGAAAATGGGCATCTCGCAATTGCACGCGGGGCTTATTCTCGCTTTGGTGAGCATTATGCAGGCTGTGGTGGCACTTTTTATGATGAAAAACAAAACGTGGTTCTACCATTTTGGCGCAATTTTATTTTTGGGGCTTTGCGGTGTTATCGGACTGGTGCTTTATGCTTTGAAATTAAATTGCTTTGCGCTCTATATGGCATCGGTTGTTTATGGTGTTTTTTCTGGCATGTTCTATTTGTTTGCGACTTTTCATTCGCTTGTTCATCCGGAAAAAAGCCCGAAATATATTGGCGTAAATGAAGCTCTCGTTGGTGTTGGCTGTGTTGTTGGGGCAGTCTTCGGCGGAATTGTTGCACAATATATCAGTATTGGTGTGGTGTTTTATATTTGTGCGGCGGTGATCGTTTTCGCGGTCTTGCTGGCGTCTTATATTGTTCGCAGTAAAATGACTTCGGCGGCATAAACAGTATTTATTCCTATTCGATATCTTCGTAAAAGACGCTCGACTGCGCGCTTTACGTAAACACAGCGTTCTTTTAACTTTCAATGGATTGCTACTTCAATGTCTAGCTTTTTGACCTTTATTATCCCCGTTATTATGAATTGTGCGACGGGCGGAATTTTCTTTATTACGGCCTATCGATTTTCGGAAGCCGGTGTTCATAAAATGATAACGACGGGCACGATGACTGTTTGGGCCGTGATTTACGCATTGGCATCCTTGGTTGTGGGGCATTATGCAAAACCATCAAGAGCCTATAAAATGCTGCTGATATGCAGTGTTGCCCTTTGTCTAACAGCCATGGGTTTCTTGATATTTCCTTCTTTGTATATGCAATTTGTCTGGATTGTTTTATTCGCAATTGTTTTTGCTTTGTTTACAACGCCATTTCAGGTTTATATAAAAGGACTTAAAAAGGGCACGATTGCTGATGTTTCGTATTCGACTTGCAAATATACAATATCATGGAGTCTTGGTCTTGCTTTGGGGGCTTTTCTTTTTAGTAGTATGGATTGGCATTTTAGTTATGTCCTTATTGCTGTTTTTGCTTGTATTATCTTTTTCGGAATGATGTATATCGAAAAACATAGGCCGTGTTGTCCGCAGGAAAAATCGTCGAATGTTTCAACTGTTTCTTCTGAAATTACTCACAAGCCGGATTGTGCGTTGCTTGGGTGGATTTTAGCAGGATGTGGGTTGTTTACTATCTCCATTGTGCGTACCCTGGAGCCGGGGCTGGCCTTGCAAATCAATATACCACTTTTCCATATCGGGTTGATTCTGGCGTTTGTCAGTGTGATGCAGGCGGTTGTGTCTTTTGTGATTCGGAAGCGCACAAAGTGGTATTATGATCCGAAGGCGGTTTTGTTGTTAGGCTTCTGCGGTGCTGTCGGGCTTTTGTTGTATGCGTTACATTTGAATTGCTGGACGCTGTACATGGCATCTTTTTTCTATGGTATCTATTCTGGCATGTTTTACTTGCTGTCTATTTATCATTCTTTAGTGCATCCGTATAAGAGCCCGCAGTATGTTGCTGTTAATGAAGCAATTGTTGGTATTTCTGGTGTTTTGGGATCGCTTTTTGGGGGCTATCTTGCCCAAATAAGCAACTTTAAAGTCGTGTTTGGGCTCTGTGCTGTTATTGTGATCGTCAGCTCCATTGGTGTTGCTGTTGTTTTACATAATAAAACAAAAAAAATTGCTTAAGCGGAATGTATTATGATTCGTTTTTTCCTTTTTAACATCCCTGTTTTAATGAATTGCGCTACCGGCGGTATTCTTTTTATGGTGGCGTATCGATTTTCAGAAGCCGGTGTTCATAAGATGATGATTACCGGAAGTATGGCGATTTGGGCGTTTATGTATTCGATTGTCTGTTTGATCTTGGGGCGTCTTTCTAGGCCATCGAGAGCCTATAAAATATTATTGGGCAGCGCAGTTATGCTCGTTCTTGTCTCGCTGGCATTTCTATGGATACCATCTTTAAAAATGCAGTATCTTTGGGTCGCTATTTTTGGTGCTGTATTTGCTAGTTTTACAACGCCGTTTCAGGTCTATATGAAAAGCCTCGAAAAAGATAAAGTTGCCGGCGTTGCGCGCTCAACTTGCATCTATACAATCTCTTTTAGTGCTGGTCTTGCAATTGGTGCGCTGGCTTTTAGTAGTATGGGCCCGCAGTGCGGCTATATTCTAACAGCTGTTATGGGCCTTGTTATTCTAGCAGAACTTGTCTATCTCGAAAAACATAAGCCCGATGATATCATGCAGGAGGACGAGCCGGAAAGCATAAAACGGGCTTGTAAATCATTCCATTTGCCGGACTGCGCATTGCTTGGCTGGATTATGGGCGGATGTGGAATGTTCACGATCGCGATTGCGCGCTCGCTGGAACCGGATCTTGCGTTGCAAATGAATGTGTCGCGCTTTCATACCGGATTAATCCTCTCAACGATGAGCGCAATGCAGGTTCTTGTGGCTTTTGTTTTGCTAAAACGCACAAGATGGTACTACAGCAAAGCAGCTGTTGCTTTTATGGGATTTTGTGGAATTGCGGGGCTCGTTCTATATGCTTTGCAGTTGAATTGTATTGCGCTATATATCGCTTCCTTTTTCTATGGAACGTATTCTGGGATGTTCTATCTGATGTCTATTTATCATTCTTTGGTGCATCCGTATAAAAGTATGAAATATGTTGCCGTTAATGAGGGCATTGCTGGCGTTGCTTGCGTGCTTGGTCCATTTATTGGCGGGTACCTTGCTGAGGACTATAATTATTTAGTTGTGTTTGGATTTTGCGCGGTGATTGTTGTGCTCAGCACGATTAGCGGTCTTATTGTCCTCCAGCGCCAAGTTTTAACAAACGCCTGATTTTTTTTGCAGAAAGTTTCATTTTTTAAACCAATATTTCAAATGATTGTTTGAAATATTGGTTTAATGCTATATTTTATAGTTTTACCCAAAATGTGACTAAAAAAATGGTGATCTATATGAATCAAAAAGAGAATACCAAAGAACGAATTATCAAGGCGGCAAGCAAGCTTTTTGCTCAAAAAGGTTTTGCAAAGACGACGACGCAGGAGATTTGTGATGCGGCATCGGCGAATATTGCGGCGGTGAATTATCATTTTGGCGGCAAGGGTAATCTTTATCGTATGGTATGGAAATATTTTGATGATTTGGAGTCGAAACGTATTGCGGCGTACATCAAAGAGGATGCGTCTCCGGAGGAGCGTTTGCGCAGTTTTGTGAAAATGCGCGTGGAAGAAACATTATCGGACGGTGAAATTGGTTATTTGCCGCG
>Ga0172377_10003283_pt1 | contig 16587 bp, 23 predicted proteins | sample Pumphouse3metaG_FD_119749 | JGI IMG/M metagenome (GOLD analysis project Ga0172377, IMG submission 119749) | Leachate microbial communities from a municipal landfill in Southern Ontario, Canada - Pumphouse #3 metaG | ecosystem: Engineered > Solid waste > Landfill > Unclassified | place: Canada...
ATTTGCAGTTTAGATGATTTTGATAAATTAGACATTCGTGTAGGGACCATCACAAAATGTGAAACGCATCCAAATGCTGATCGATTACTTGTATTCCAAGTTGATTTTGGAGAATTCCAAAGACAAATAATCAGCAGTATTGCAATGTACTATAAACCTGATGATCTAGTTGGAAAGCAGGTTTGCGCAATTGTTAATTTAGAACCACATAAATTTAGAGGATTAGAAAGTAATGGAATGCTTTTATGTGCCGAAAACAAAGAAGATACAATGCTTTCGCTTGTTAGCACTTTAGAAAAAATCCAAAACGGATTATATATTGCTTAGTATTAATCACAATTTGTTTATTAACCTTCTTTTTTTGATGTAGAACATATATCATTGCAATGATATAATCTTTTTGGAAGAATAAAAAAATGAATAAAGTTTTTTTGTATCATGGATCTTGTAGAATAATAGAAAAACCGATTTTTAATTTTGGAAAAAAATACAATGATTACGGTTTAGGCTTTTATTGCACGCAAAATATTGAAATCGCAAAAGAATGGGCGTGTATCGATAATCAAACAATTGGCTTTGTTAATAAGTATGAAATTGATCTTGATAAACTAACAGTCCTAGATCTTACTAATGATAAGTACACCATATTAAATTGGCTATCCATACTTTTTAAGTATCGAAATTTTGACCTAAAAAATGATTTCCAAATCAAAGCAAAAAAATTTTTAATTTATAATTTTTATATTGATATAGCGAAATATGACATCGTTATTGGTTATAGAGCTGATGATTCATATTTTCAGTTTGTAAAAGACTTTATAAACAACACTATTTCCATTGAAAAGCTATCAGATGCAATGAGACTTGGGAATCTTGGAAAACAAGTTGTATTAATTAGCCAAAAAGCATTCAATTCAGTTTCTTTTATTAATTATTCAATTATTGATAATGAAATTTATTTTACAAAAAGAATAGCAAGAGATAAAAAGGCGAGACAAGATTATCAAAAAAACAAAAGAATTAGTTCTTATCTAAATGAAAAATACCTTATTGATATAATGAGGGAGTACATTAAAAATGAACCTTCAAAATAATAGTTTATATATTGATGATACAGCTGAAAATGTTGGTGCAATGCTTGAATATGCTTCGAATGAATTTGAAGATATCAATTATTTTTGGAATCAATTTATTGCTTCAAAACTAGTAAAAGAAATTGAAAAAGAAAACCCTATATTTGTGGCAGGGCATTCAGGGATGGATTATTTTTATAATATTGTAGAGAATAATATTAAAAAAATAATAAATAATAAACCTCTAACTTATAATAAATATTTTTGGGCAGGAGAAATGATTGCAAAATACCAAAATATAACAGGGCTTTCTTACTATGATATCGAAGCAAAAATACCTTTAAAAAAGGTTTTAAAAATGTATTCTCCACTCCATGAAACGGATATTAATAAAATTTTTTCCACAATTGATTCTTACACTAAAACCCTAAACGAAGACACAAACTTAAAGAAAATAAGACAAGCATCAGGTTTATCCCAAAGCAAATTGTCTTTTTTATCAAAAGTTGACTTACGTTCCATTCAAATGTATGAGCAAAGAAGAAATGACATTAATAAGTCTCAAACACAAACATTATCCAAACTTGCCAAAATCTTGGGATGCAATATTGAAGATTTGCTCGAAAAATAGTTAATAATTACACTCTTACTACAAAAAGCAAATTTTAACTATTATAATAAAAATGTGAAGAAAATATTTTGTTTTTCGTTTTTGCATTTTTTTGTTGATTTCTTTTCGATTTACACTCTTTTTACTTATAAAAATAGTATCGATAATTTTTATTTATGGGCTGTGATTTATAATTGTTTAGCTTTTTTTACACAACCTATATTTGGAGCAATTTTATCAAGGAGAAAACACTGTTTGGAAATTAGTTTATTAGCATGCGTAATATTAGCGTTTTCAAGTTTAATACCTATTTATTATATAGCCATTCCAATTACTGCCTTAATGAATAGTTTATATCACGTTGCTGCTGGCGAAGAGGTCTTAGAACATACCAAAAAGAGTGCTCCACTTGGTATTTATATTGCTTTTGGATCGTTAGGAGTAGGACTAGGAGTTACTTTCCATAATGACGCTTTTTTTATGTCTATGCTCGTTTTATTCCTTTTTGTTGCTGCTTTAACTTATTCTATTAAAGATGAAGCTTATAAGATTAATTTTAATGATGATTATATAAGTAAAAAAGTTAATTTTAAATTATTAGTTCTTCCACTTATTTTTATATTTATAAGTGTTATGATAAGAGGATTCTTTGGTCAATATAGTAGTAACGTTCAATTTGCTAACTACAATTTCTTAATAATATCGGTCGTCGTTTTTGTTGGTAAATTTATTGGTGGATTTATTTTTGATTACCTAAAAGCACATGTATTATTTTTATTGTCTTTATTAATAACAATTATTGGTATTGTTTTTAATGGTAACGAATATTTAATGCTACTCGCTTACTTAGGACCAAATTTATTAATGGGATTTACTCTAGATGGAATTCGCCGAACAATGCCAAACTATAAAGCTTTTGGTTTTGGCCTTGTTGCTGCTTCTTTAATGTTTGGTACAATGATTGGAAATTACTTTATTGTTTATCTAGGTTATAGTGAATTTATTAAATATATATTCTTATTAGTTAATATTATTTTAGTTTATCTAACATATATTCTTTTAAAGAAAGAGAGGAGATATTTATGATTTTAGATGCATCACCTGTTGGTACTTTTTTACCTATGTTTCTTTTAATTGGTGGAACAGTTTTAGTTGTTGGTATTGTAATTGCTGTTGTAGTTATTTTGTCACGTAAAAAATAAAAATGGACATAACTTATCTTAAAGAAGCAATCATATGTTTTTTGCTCACTATTATAATTGAGCCATTATTTTTTGGTTGCTTTGGCTATAAAGATAAGAAATTTGTTTTAAATTCTATTTTAATTACCACCATTACAAATATCTCTTTAAATGTTGCTATGTATTTTATATTAAAATATGTTCCTACTAGTTATGAATTATACTTTGGATTTTTTGAAATATTAATTTTTGTTATAGAAAGTATCTATTATTTAATAAAATTCAAAAAACAATGGGTATTAATTCCTTTAACCGCTGCCGCTAATGCTTTAACTTTAGTTATTGGGATACTAGTAACCTTCAATTTTATTGGTTAATCTTCTTTAAAAACTAATGTTAATGTTGTGCCTAAACCAAGTCTTGATTCAATTAATAATTTAATTTTATATAATTCACAAATATGTTTTACAATAGCTAACCCTAAACCTGTTCCTCCAGATTCACGAGATCTCGATTTATCTACTCGATAAAATCTTTCAAAGACATGACCTAAATCATTTTCAGCGATACCAATACCATTATCACTTATTGTGCAATAAACCAGGTTGCTTACTTTTTTAATTTTTACTTCGACTTTTCCGTTTAAATTATTGTATTTAATAGCGTTTTCTAAAATATTATGAAATAAACGATATCCATCATTAATATTAAAATTTACCTTTTCATCCCCTATCAAATTAAAAGTTACATTTTTACCCTTATATAAATCAGTTAATGATTTATTCGCTTCAGCAATTAAAGACTCCAACGATACTTTCTCAAGTTTTATTTCTTTTGTTTCTTCAAGTCTTGATAAAGATAGCATATCTTCAATTAGATTTTGCATTCGTTCGCTTTCACTTTTGATGCGCTTAATGTATGGGTCTAATTTATTATCTTTATTTTGCATTTCTAAAAGTTCGACAAAGCCTTTAATTGAGGTTAATGGAGTCTTTAATTCATGAGAAGCGTTTCCAAAAAAAGTACGTTTTAAATCAGCATTATTTTTTTCGATAGAAATATCGGTCATAACAAGCAAAACTTCATTCCTAGCATTAGATGCAAGTCCGCATAAATATGTTTTTTCATCAAAAGAATCTTCAAATGTAATTTCTCTTTTATTTAAAATCGCTTCACCAATGTTATTTGTTAATTCCTTATTGTTAGCCAAACTATCATACTTAAGTCCATCATAATTTTCAATTTCAAATATATTGGAGGCTTTTTTATTCATAGAAAGAACGAATCCATCGCTATTAATTGAAATAATTCCATCAGATACGGAATCAAAAATAAGCTTTAATTCATCACGTTCTTTTTCTTCTTCTTGAATTGTCTTTTGAATCTTTTGAGAAAGATCGCTTATATCGATAATCATTTTATCTAAATCCTCATCATTCGTTAAAGTTATATTATCTTTATAAATTCCTTTATTAACGTTATCCAAATTAGTTCTAATTTCTTCTAGGGGCTTAAAAGCTTTCTTCGAATAAAGCATATTAATAAAAACTGATAAAACAATAGTCGCCACTAAAAGAAGAATTAGCCAAGGTAAATAAGAATAGACATATCCATTTATATTTGAAACCATCAAAGAAACACGAATAAAAATATATGAAGTTTTTGTGTCTAATTTAACCGCATAATAAAACATTTTTTCACCTAAAGTAGATGAATCTCGGATAACAACTGTTGGACTACCCTTTAATGCAACCTGAATTTCTTCACGATTAAGATGGTTCTCAAGTTTAGAAACATCAACTTCTTCGCTATCTAAGATTACATTACCATCTTTATCGATAATTGTTTCACGAACATTCTCGTTAGATACTACTAATTCTTTAATTGATTCGTCATAATTATCAGCATAAGCTTCAGTAAGCATGACGATATCATTGCTAGCTTGGTTATAAATGGCGTTTTTATTAAGAACGACACTAATAGAAAAGAAAATAATCAATGATAAGCTAACAATAAGTGTATTAAAAAATATTAACTTTTTTCTCATTTATATAAATATCCCACTCCTCTAATGGTCGCAATTTTTGTTTCGCTTTTAATAATCTTTTTCCTTAATAAATTAATATGAATATCAAGCGTTCTTGATTCAATTATTTCTTCACCCCAAACATCATTAAATATTTGTTCTTTTTTTAAGACACAATCATGATTTTTAACGAAATAGATGAGCAATTCATATTCCTTTAAAGTTAAAATAATTACTTCTTTGTTAATAGTTACTTCTCGCTTTTTTTCATCAATTACGACGTCTTTATATTCTTGCTTTTTATCAGAATTAAAATTAATTTTACGTAAATTGACATTAATTCTTGCTATCAATTCTAATAACCCAAAAGGTTTTGCAATATAGTCGTCGGCTCCTAAGTTTAATCCATTTACTTTGCTTAATTCGTCACCCTTTGCAGAAACCATAATAACAGGAATTTTATTAAATTTATTATTACTTTTTAGTTCTTTTAAAATATCAAAACCACTAACTTTTTCAAGCATTACATCAAGTAAAATTAAATAAGGGATCTCTTCATTTAAAGCATCTATAAAACTTTCATAATTAGCAAAAGTTTTTGCATTAAAATCAGCAGTTGCAAGTGTGCAACTGTAAAGTTCACGAATGGCTTCTTCATCATCTACTGCATATATTAATGGTTTTTTCATAAGATAATTTTACTCTCTAACTAATTAAATGACTACCTGTTATTGAGTAATCAACCCACTCTCCAATATTAACTGCATGATCGCCAATACGTTCAAGATACTTTGCGATAATCATGAAAATAATTGCTTGGTCCGAATTATCAGCTTTCTCTTTTATTTTTTGAATTAATTCATTTTTTATAAGCAAAAACAATTCGTCTACTTTATCATCTCTTTTATCAAGAAGTCTCGCGCCTTTAACATCTTTGTTTATATAAAAATTTATGCTATCCTCAACCATACTGACAACAATATTTGCCATTAATGGTATGTGTTCAAGCTTTTTGATGAATGGAACATCAAGAGGAAACGATACTACTTCTTCAGCAATATCAACTGCATAATCACCAATACGCTCTAAATCAGTAATCATTTTTAAGGCAGCACTTACCTCTAAAAAATCATTTGCAAATGGCTTGTCAAGAAGTAAAACTCTTAAACAATCGCTTTCTATTTTTTTACATAAATCATCAATGATTTTATCATTTAAAATAACACTATTTGCTAAATCCTTATCTCTTACAAGTAATGATTTTACGCTATCTTCAATAGCTTTCTCTGCCGCTTTTCCCATCTTCATCATTTCATTAAATATTTCGTTTATTTCTTTTCTATATTTATCGTTTTCCATATATATACCCCCATGGTTTACCCAAATCTCCCAGTAACATAATTAAGCGTTCTTTTATCTTTTGGACATTTAAATATGTTTTCAGTTTTATCAAATTCAATTATTTCTCCAAGTAAGAAGAAAGCCGTATAATCAGAGACTCTTGTGGCTTGTTGCATGTTGTGCGTAACGATAATAATCGTAATTTCTTTTTTTAATTCATTAATTAAATCTTCTATCTTTTGTGTTGATATTGGATCAAGAGCACTAGTTGGTTCGTCCATCAATAATATTTCTGGTTTTGCAGCAAGAGCTCGAGCAATACAAAGTCTTTGCTGCTGTCCACCACTTAATCCAAGAGCGTTATCTTTTAATCTATCTTTAACTTCATCATAAAAAGATGCTTTTTTAAGACTTTCAATTACAATCTTATCTAACTCATTTTTCTTTTTAATTCCGAAAGTTCGAGGCGCAAAAGCAACATTATCATATATACTTATAGGAAATGGATTTGGTTTTTGAAAAACCATACCAACTTTTTGCCTAAGCGAATTTACATCACACTTTTTTTCATATATATCTTTACCATCAATTTTAACTATTCCATCAATCTTACAATCTGCAACTAAATCATTCATTCGATTAAGTGCTTTTAAAAATGTAGATTTTCCACAACCTGATGGTCCAATTAAGGCGGTTACATGTTCCTTTTTTATAACAATATTGATGTTTTTTAAAGCATTAAATTCTCCATAAAAAAGATTTAAATTTTTAACAATAATTCCACTATTTTCCATTTGTTTTTCCCTTTCTAGATAATTTTCCTACAAGTGTTGCTAATAAATTTAGAACAATAATTAAAACTAATAATACAAGCGAGGTAGCAGCTGCTTCATTAGGGTAACCATAACTTGCGAAGTAATAAATATCTAACGCAAGACTAGTTCCAGAAGACATGATACTTGTAGGAACTTTATTGACCACCATTCCAATTGTAAGGATTAAAACCGCAGATTCACTTAAGACTCTTCCCATTGCAAGAATTATTGCTGCGATTATTCCATTACTAGCGGTTGGTAAAACTACTTTAAAAATTGTTCTAGTTTTCCCAGCTCCCAAAGCAAAACTACCTTCTCTTAATTCATTGGGAACAGAAATTAAACTTTCTTCAGTAGAACGAACAATAATAGGTAATATCATAATAGCTAAGGTTAATCCTCCTCCTAGAAGAGAATAGCCAAGATTCATACTAACAACAAAAATTAAATAACCAAATAATCCATATACTATTGATGGTATACCTGCTAAAGTTTCGATTGATATTCTGATGATACACACAAGCAACGAATCGTTATCTAAATATTCAACAAGAAAAATAGCCGTAAAAATTCCAATTGGGCCGGCAATTAATATAGAAAGAAATACTAATTCGAGGGTCCCGATTAATGCCGGAAATATTGATGGAGTTTCATCATACACACCAAATATTAAATCAAGACTAAGATAAGGAACTCCTTCAATTAGAATCTGAATTATAATAGCCATTAATGCAACTAAACAAATCGAGGTCGATATATAGGAAGTTATTTTAAAATTCTTAAAAAATAAACGTTTTCCATTAATGCTATTTTTTCCTTGCATTTTTTTTGCCTCCTTTTTTGCTTAAAAAACTAAAAGAGACATTAAGCAAAAATGCAAAAACAAAAAGAACAACACCACTCGCCACCAAAGCGCTTAGTGGGTCACCACTTAATTCTGTTGCACCCATAGCAATATTGCTTGTTAATGTTCTAACACTTTGAAATAAAGAATTAGGCATTTGTGGAGATCCCCCAATTACCATAATTACAGCCATTGTTTCACCTAAAGCTCGTCCTGTTCCAAGAATGATACTAGATAAAATTCCGCTTTTAGCAGCTGGAACCATTATCTTGAAAACAGCTTCCTCTTTTGAACTACCAAGAGCTAAAGCTCCTTCATAATACATTTCATTAACGCTAATCAACGATGTATAAGAAATACTTACAATTGTAGGTAATATCATAATTGAAAGAACTATTGATGAACTTAAAATTCCATATCCTACTCCATTTGGAGAAATGTAATCTCTAACAAATGGAACTATAATTTGAAGCCCAAAAAGTCCATATATAACCGAAGGAATACCTGCTAATAGGTTAATCAGTTGTATAACTACATTTGTAATTTTTTTAGGCAAAAACCTATATAAACAAATTGCAGTTAAGACACCAATCACTCCACCAATTAAAACCGATAATCCAGTAACATAGATTGTTGTTACAATCATTTGGAATATTCCATAACTTGGACTATCACTAATTGGGCTCCAATCAATACCAAAAATAAAATTAAAGAAACCAATCTTGTTCATAAAAGGAATCCCATTTATGAACAAATAAACAATGATTAGAATAAGAGAGATAATAGAAAAAGAGGCACATAGAAAGAATATGCCTTTCATCAAATTATCTTTTTCTTTTCTTAAGTTAAACGTTCTAACCATGTTAATTTGATAATTGTTTCCAAGTTGAGATTTTACTTGCTGAATCTTGTTCAATATTATAAATGTTTTTAATTTCATCAATCGTAATCGTATCAATTGTATTTGAAGAATTTACGATAATAGCAATACCATCTTTTGCAACTGTATAGTAAGTGCAACTTGGTGCTTTGGTTGTATTAAACTCTTCACTAATCATTCCAAAATCGGATACACCATTTTCACCATTCGAATAACCAGTTCCGCTACCGCCACCACTAACTTCGACTTTGCAATTTGTTTGTAATGTTTCAAATTTTGCCGCAAGTTTAATCATTAAGGGTTGTAATGAAGTTGATCCACTAATTTTTATACTTCCGCTTAAATCACCATTAATTGTGTATTCTTTAGTATTATCTAATGTAGAAACATAACCGTTATCACTAATAATTTCATAAGCTTGTTTTGATTGGAGATATGTTAAATAATTCGTAAATAATGTTGAATTTTTAACTGTATCTTCTTTATAAATAACATTTAATGGACGAGCAATTTTATATTTATTTGCTTTAATATTTTCTACCGTTGCATCAACACCATTTACTTGAAGCTTTTTAACATCGCTTGTTACATAACCCAAACTTTCATATGCGATTGCATATGGATTTCCTTTAACTTCTTGAAGAACGGCCGCAGTTCCAGTAGCCACGATTGCGTTACTAACATCACTCTTTCCTTTTAACCCAATAATTTCCATAAATGCACTTTTCGTTCCACTACCATCTTCACGAGTTGTGACGCTAATATTTTTTGTTAAATCAAAATTGCTTCCTCCACAACTTGCTAAACTTGTTAATCCAACGAGTACTAATAAACTTCTTAAAATAATTTTCTTTCCCATAACTTTTCCTTTTTACGGTTATATTAAAGAAAAAAATAAAAAACTCTTCTATCAAGGAAGAGCAAAAGTTATGTAAATTTTTTGTAAAGTAAGCTAATTATTTAGTTGTTGGTACACTCTTTTTATTTTTAATATATTTTACAATATTAAATGTAAACAATGGAACATAAGCAATAACTGGAAGGATAAATCCAACTACTTTTAAATCAGATTGAACAAGTAAATTATATGTTGCATGGAAGATAATCGCTGTCGTCAACAATGCGAAAGTCCCACAGAATGCTAACTTCTTTCTCTCTCGAACAAGACTCATACCATAGCCTACTGCAGCAGTACATAAACTATGCATTAATCCTGCTCCAAAAGCTCTAACAAAAGCCCAAGCAATACTAATGTCATCATTATTTAAAATTAAATATGCATTCTCCATAACAGCAAATCCAACACCTAAAGCAAAAGAAATTGTAATTAAAGTTTTACGATCACTTGTAAAGACATAAGCAAAGAAAATGATAGGAATTGCTTTAGCGATTTCTTCAGTAATTGGTGTAATTGTAGTTGTAACATAGAAATAATCGCTATTAAAAGCTTTTAATAAAAGCCCATTAATCCCTGAAATATAAAGACAAACAAACATACCTAAAATAAAGAATAATATTGTTTGTTTTGCTTTCTTCTCTAAGAAAAAGAGTACCAAAATTAACGGAACCGCAATACAAATAAATAAAGAAACTATTGTTGTGTCCATTTGCTTGCTCCTTTCTTAAGTAGAGGAATACTAATCACAAATAAAATTGAAAGAATTACGACAAAAATAATTGCCATAACTTCACCATTAAAATTAATAGCCCCAAGTTCTAAAGTTAAAAATAATTCCATAAGTAATTGAACAAGATTATAAGCTCTAATTGGCTTAACAATTCCTACATCCACATCAGGAATTATTAAATGCTTAAAGCTATAATAGGCTGCTGGTCCAATAAATATAAATTGAATGAGAGTAAAAATCTTCGTTTGCACACTTATTGAACTAAATAGAGAAGGTAAATAAATTATTAAAATTACAAGTGGGGCAATAAACGCCAAAAGACGATATTTTCTTAAAGATTTATATCCATCATCCACGTCATCATCAAGTTCACCAAAAGATGCGGTGAAAAAGAAAGCCATTGCTCCAATTATTCCTAGATTTCCTACTTGAAATCCAGTTTCAATTTCTTTAGTAATAAAAATTTGAAGAATTTGAAAAATATACGCCATAACAAAACATCCCATCCCACAAGTTACAAGTTGGGCATAAAGAGATTTCCCTTTTTTAAAGAAACTAATTACTCCATAAACAAAAGCAAAAATAGCGCTAACAAGTAGCAATCCATAAAATATAACTGCAAGCATCACTTCTTGATTACTCATTAAAATCTCTTTTCTTAAATATAATTATTGCTAAGTTAGGATATTTACTCAATATATTTATTTATAGATTCTCTATTTCTTCTCATCTTTAGCATCTTTATTAGAATCTTTATTGTCTTTTTTCTTCTTCATGAAATAAACAACCATAAATACCGCCACCGCAACTTCCACTATTGCAACGGTTGTTATAATACTCCAAGTAGCGTTCGTTATAACGATTAATGAAGTACCAACATTAACTTCAGTTTTACCACTATTATCCACATTAAAAGTGTACCAACCATCATCCGTATTTAATTCTTTTTCATCAAGGTTATATCTTGTCCCATTAAACTCAATACTATCAAGTTGGATATCATCATCGCCATTAATTAAAATACCAAACTTACTTACTTCACCAAATTCAGCGGAACCATAAAAGGTGTAATCAACACTATCACCTCTATCAATATCATCACCTGTTTCAAAATAATAATATTTATCTACATTACTACTAGAAGTTAAATTAAATAAAATATCTTCATCTGTTCCAGCTAAGAAATTATTACTAACATTAAGTCGCACATTATATGTTACAAACGGTGCTTTTACTAAATCCATAAAGTAGGCAGTGTAATGGGCATATGAAACACAATTATTTGGATCCATTGCTTTATCGCCGTTATAATACTCAACTCCATCTAACTTTACCCAAGATAATTTAAGGTCACAACCATCTCTCGATTCAATATGAACTCGATCAATTTCGGCATAAAGACCAACAACATAATAAACTCCATAACTTCCATCATCAAAATCGCTACCATTATTATCGAGTTTGTTGTAACCATAATAGTCATTCCCCGAATATAATAGGACGTAAATATCGCAATATGTTCCAGAATCTTCTAAAGCAGAACATTGCATTTCAAGTTTATATTCATATTGCGTATGTTGCATAACAAATTTTTCTGTCATTGTGTCAATTTCATATGTCTGATTTACCGCATAAGACCAATGATCAATTGCCACTCTAAAAAGGGCCCAAGTATCACCATCTGGTTCAACAATTAATTGAAAAGCTTCAATATCACCAATATCATTAATTACAAGATGAAATTCATCAGTTTCACCCGTTTCAAAATTATTCTTATCGTTATTATCAAGAGATATCGCGTTTGTTTTTCCAGTAGTGCCAAAAAGAATAATATATACTTTCCCATCAGTGCCTGAAAAAGTTTGCGAGTTTGTGGTCACAGTTACCATATAATCACGTTTTTTATCTTTATTTTCAGTCGAACTTTTTTGTATAGACATAAGCGAACCACATAATAATAAACTTGACATTAAGACAAATAATCTTTTAATTCGTTTCATAAATTTTCTTCCCTTTTATATTTAGATTATTAACAATTATTTTTCGTTAGGCATTTTCTTATTTTTCTTACGAACAATAAGAACAACTGCAACTGCCACAACAATTATAACAACTGCACCAATTGTTATATAAACTGCATTCATATTGCTGAATGTTGAACCAGAATTTACATTGAAATCTGATGCGTCACCTTGATTAATTCTAATTTCAAAATAGCCATCATCATCGTTAAGCCACTTACCATCAAATACAAATTTTTTACCATTAAGTTCGATGTTATCAAGAAGTAAATCATCAGAACCATCAACGAGAATTGAGAATATCAAAGGATCACCAATATCTTTTGTGACTACCGTATACGTATCATGATCATTTTCACAAAAATCATCATAATAATTGGTATCAAGACACATTTCATTACTGACACCATTAGTTCCACTAATTTTTAAATAAACAGTAGAATCAGTCCCAGCAAACCAACTATCATTTGAAACATTAAATTTAAAAGCGAAAGTCAAATAACTTAAAGGACTCACAATCATTTGATAATAGTTTTTGTTACCAAATTTTGTTTTTTCAGTTGGACTTGCATCATTAGCATAAAATTGTTGATCATTAATATTGGCATAAGATAATTTAAATGAATCGCTTTCTGCCAAAAAACGAATGTGATCAACTTCACCATTAGTTCCAACAAGATATCCAGTTCTTTTTTTGACCATCGCATATAAAATAGTTATAAATTTTTAAAAGAACATTATTATCTTTGTCTTCAACAAATGTGAAAGTAGCAAACGCAGCACTTCCGCCATCAAAAGTTGCACCCACATCGTAATGATAAAGTTTTCTAGTTGTATCTACTGGAAATGTTTCAACACTGGTATTTCCATTAAATGACTTGTTGATATCAAAATACAACTTATTAATAGCTATATATTGACATTTCCATTCATCTTTTGCTTCAACACGTAAATCAATTTTCTCAATATTTCCAACATCAACATTCGAATCATTAAAAATATCAAGGTTGCCAAAGTTAAAGTTTTCTCATCGTTATCAAAATAATTTATCTCTGAAGTCTTGCCTTTATCACCAATAATTGTGATAAAAACATCACCCTCAAAACCATCACCAATGTCGCTACCAGTTTTTATACAAATTTCATACTTTCCATAATTTGCTGTTCCAGCGTTTTTAGCTATTGGCGAAATAGATGCGCAACAAAACAAACAAGCTAAGCCTAGTAAGCCTCTTCTCATTAAATTCTTAATATTCATAGTTTTCCTTTCCTATTAGAAAGTTAAAATGCTAAATTCTTATTTCTCAACAATTTTGAATTCCTAATAAATCTCAAATTGTCTTGACTCTTTTAAACTATTTCTTAATTTTTTTCTACCAAATCTCACAAATATCAACAATTATTTTTCATAATTTGTGACACTTTAAAACTTCATTTCTAATTGTTGGCATTATGGCGGAATAAATCGTTTTTTTGATTAAAAAAATTATTTTTGAATCTCTTCTTTATTTTCAGTTGAATTGAAACTTTTAAACACTTTTAACTTCATAACATAAAGAGAAACAAAACCTGTTAAAACACCAGTTACAATCGAACATACTAGAATTAATGGATAATAATAAACCATCGCATTCCCCATATATAAAATAGCAATAAGTATTTGTCCACTTACATGAAATACTGATCCAACCGTCGAAACGCCAACTACACTCAATTTTTTAAATATAGTTTTCAATAAAAACATGGCTAACAAGGATAAAATTGATCCGGTTAAACTCATAAAAAATCCCATTTGAAAAATAGTTCCTAATAATAAAGTAGAGACAAAAACACGAACAAGCGCAATTCCTAAAGCATACCAAAAATTAAAAATATAAAGAGCAATAATAATGACAACATTAGCTAATCCAAGTTTAACCCCAGGAATTCCTAAAGGGATAAAAGACTCAACAATACTTAAAATAATTGCTAAAGCCGCGAGTATTGAAATTAAGGAGATTTTTTTAATTAAATTTTTACGCATAATTAAATATTTATATCGTTTCCATCAGCGTTGCTAATTAAAACTATATATACCTTATTATATAAGCAAACAATTGGTTTATTGGTTATAGAAACGGTTCCCATTTTTACACAATCTTGATGAGGACAAGATGAATAAATAACACGAATTGCATTGTGTTTAACTCCCACTTTAAGATCTTCATGTAGCCCATCAACTGTAATTTCTCGCTCAGTATCAGTCTCTTTTTCAAGATCTATTTGCGTTACAACATTGTTAGAATCTGTAATATTAGCAACTAAGTTTGTAGATGAACCATTAAAATTAAAATACACTAAACAAGCTAATAAACTGATTATTAGTAAAGAAGAAATTAAAATAATATCTCGTTTATATTTTTTAAACATATAGTTCAATCTCGCTATCCTTATAAGTAATTTGTTTATTATCTATAACTATCACTTTAAAACTATTTTTCTCTGCAATTTTAATGATTTCTTCAGTATCAAGCATCATGAATACAGTAGAATAAATATCCATCAGCGTTGCATTATCATTAATGACCACGACAGTTTCATGTTTTGAAACAGCTGAACCAGTAAATGGATTAATAATATGCGAATAAGTCACTCCATCGACTTCAAAATATTGTTCATCAACCGATGAAGTTCCTATTGAAGTTTCTTTCGCCTTAAATCCAGCCCCAACATTATTGATTCCGATTTTAAAGTCTTCACCATTTTTATTACCTAAAATAATTGATGAATTCCCACCATTAATTAAGTATTTTGTTATATTTTTAGTAGCTAAATAATCTTTTAGAATACTCAAAACATAACCTTTTGTAATTCCGCCTAAATCAAGATTTGCATCACCATTTATCTTAACCATATAGTCATCTTTAAATTCTAAAGATGAGTTATTAATTTCTAAAATTTCTTTAGAAATCACATCCTCATTTGGCAAAGTTTTATTTTCAATTGCTTCTTTCCAAGTTAAAGAAAGATTACCAATTAAAGGATTAAAATAACCATTGGTTTTTGCTTGGGCATCAATGCCCATTTTTAAAATATCATATAATTTAGCGTCTACTTTTACAAAATCGCTACTATTATTAATTGTATAAAGATTATTAATTCCTTCATAAGAATTGTATGGGTCACAAAGTTTATCATATTCATCAACAATGTTTGTAATTTCATCAATATCAACATCCCCTTCGTTATAAAAATTCATTGTTAGATAAGTTGAAAAAGGATAGATAGTTTTTGAAATATTATTAGAGCTGCCACATGAAGTCAAAAATAAAGTTAAAAGAAAGGACATTAAAATTCTTTGTTTGGAGTACATAATGCACCTCCATCTACTATTATTATAATTTGACGTTAACTTTTGTTCCATCATCATTTGGATGAGCTTCTAAATAAGCAATAATAGGGTCATAAGTTTTTTCTTTTTTCCCAACTTTACATCTTGAAACGTGTTCTTCTTTTCCGGTAACTAAAGCCTTAGCTAAATCATGACATCCAGCATAACCACATGCCCCACAATTAGCATTAGGTAACATTTTTGTAACTTCTTCAATTCGTTTGTCTTCTTTGACATAAAATACAATTGAAGCAATCCCTAAACCTAAACCAAAAAGAGCTCCAAATCCGGCTAATATTAAAAATGCATATAATATTGTCATAACTATTTCTTCTCCTCTTTGTTTGGTATAAAAAATTTACATTCTGCATGTCCGCAATGCGAGCATGAGAATTCATTTCGTTCTAATTCTCTTGCGCCTTTTGGTACCTTTGTCTTTTTATTAACTCTATATAAAACAATAAATAAAACAAAAAGAACCGCAAAGACAATAATTGAAAATAATACTTTTAAAAATATATCCATATTAAATACTTATCATCCCTAGGAAGCCTAAGAAGGCTATACTCATTAATGAAGCAGTAATTAAAGCAATTGGAGTTCCCTTTATACACTTTGGAACATTTGCGGATTCTAGTCTATTTCTAATACAAGCAAAGACCACTATTACTAGTAAAAATCCTAGAGCAGTTCCTATAGCATTAGCCATTGAAAGCATAAAACTATATTCCATATCGGTGTTAGCTTGAACGACACCTAAAACTGCGCAATTTGTAGTAATTAAAGGAAGATAGATACC
>Ga0172377_10003284_pt1 | contig 16587 bp, 10 predicted proteins | sample Pumphouse3metaG_FD_119749 | JGI IMG/M metagenome (GOLD analysis project Ga0172377, IMG submission 119749) | Leachate microbial communities from a municipal landfill in Southern Ontario, Canada - Pumphouse #3 metaG | ecosystem: Engineered > Solid waste > Landfill > Unclassified | place: Canada...
ACCAATCACCTCTCAAAATCAGTCAACCTATATCAGGACTTGACAAAGGAAGAAGGGTAAAATGATCAAATTTGACGAGGAACTGCGCTAACTACCTTTGTCCAGTAATTCATCTTCTTAAAGTGGTTTTCACATTCACAGAGCTTATTTGGGTTATTAAATAAGCCAAAGCAAGTAGAGCCACTACCACTCATTATGGAGGTATCAGCTCCGAAACTGGAAATCGTGTTTATTATAGCATTTATGGCAGGATACATTTTACGAATGCCCGCTTCCAGACGATTGAAACAACTTCCTCTCAAGTCAAGAGGATTAAAACTCCGAGCTATATCTGGAATGGCAACTAATTTGTATGCCTCTGAACTAGATATTAATATTTTGGGATTTACTAATAGGATGCTTGGCAAAGGGATATCTGCCATAGGAGTTAAGATTTCACCCCGATTTTCTCCGAAAGCAAAGCCACCTTCCAAAAAGAAATTGATGTCACTGCCAAATTGAGCAGCAATGCTGTGAAGCTCTGCTCTTTGTAGATTCAATTCCCAGAGCTTGTTAAGATTTAGCAGGCAATTTGCGGCGTTGCTGCTTCCCCCACCCAAACCAGCAGCTACGGGGATATGTTTATCCAGATGAATGTTTATGCCGCGCTTAACGGCATATCTGGTTTGCAAAAAATGAGCGACACGGTAAATAAGGTTATTGCTATTTTCGAGAGCAGGATCGGAAGAGCTTAGAGTAATTGCAGCCTCATCAGACAGCGAATAGTCTAAATAATCACACAGGTCAATACTGCAAAAAACAGTATTGACCTGATGATAATTGTTAGGTAACCTGCCGGTAACCTCAAGAAATAGATTTATTTTTGCGTAAGAAACGGCTAACATTCTTCTTCTGTTTCTTGGGAACCTCATCACCATAGTAATAATAGTAGTAGTAGTAATAGTAGTAGTAATTCTGTTTATTGTAATACTTCTGCACATAGATGCTGTTTACAATGATGCCATCAATCTTGCCATCTATGTTCTCCATCAGTTCCTTGGTACGCTTGATAATACCTTTATCTGTAAAGCCACAGCGAACTACCACGAAGGTCATATCTACCTTCTTGGTTAGAATCAAGGCATCGGTAACTGCAATAATAGGAGGAGTATCAAAGAGCACATAGTCATATTTCGCTTTAAGCTCTTCGATAAGTACATCTGAGCGGGGCGAAGCAATTAACTCAGAAGGATTGGGAGGCACAAATCCGCTGGTAATGATGTCCAGATTCATTATACCGGATGCTTTCACAACCTGGTCGATTGTAACTTCGGGATCAATTAGAAAGTCGCTGACACCGTTTTCTTTCTCTAGAGCAAACTTAGTGTGAATAGTAGGCCTACGCATATCCATATCGATAAGGACAACTCTGTTGTTCATCTGTGCCAGCGTGATTGATAGATTGGCAATAGTGGTAGATTTACCTTCTTTAGGGCCTGAAGAAGTAACCATTAGCGTGGTGCTGCCTTCACCCTTGCGGGATAGAATATTGGTTCTAAGCGTTCTGTAAGCTTCTGCGATGGGTGATTTGGGCGCATAGTGCGAAACAAGCTGCATCATCACATAGTGCATAGAACGTGTTAGCTGCTCTCGATTTTCGCCCTCAGCATTCTCAATCATATAGTTAAATTCTTGTAGCTTAGATTCAGATTCGCGAATCAAGGGTATCGTACCCACGATAGGCAAGCGAACATAGGTTTCCATGTCCTCGAGGGTACGCAGCTTTGTATCAAGCGAATGGACAATAAAAGCTGCACCAATACCTAAACCCAAACCCAGAATTATACCAACTAAAATGTTCATTGATACGCGGGGTTTGATTGGAATAGAAGGGCGTTCAGCAAAATCAATGATGCGTACGTTACCAACTTTTGCCTGCTCGGCAATTTTGGCATCTTCATACTTTTCCATCATCATGCCGTGTATCTTTTCATCCAGCAGCATGTTTCTGGTTAAACGCGCCAGTTCAAGCTCTGTATTGGGAATGGCAATTATCCGTTGATCGTACATTTCCTTTGTCTGTTCAAGTCCATCAACTTTTGCTCGCGCCATTTCAAGTTCGAGATTAGCCTGGATAATCTTGCCTAACAAATCGCTTCTCGTTGCCAAAGGATCGTTATTTACAGATAAAGCTACCAACTTGCGCACTTCAAGATCAAGACTAGCTTTGGCATTCTCCATCTCACGTTTTAACAGTAGTATCTGAGGATGATCAAGGGGGTATTCATTCTTGGTTACTAGCTTAGTTACTAAAGTCTGTGTTTCTACTATCTGTTTGCGTAATTCATTTATATATGGGGCTTTAAGTATGTTGTTTACGTCTACCAAAAGGGAATCTTGCTCTTGTAACTGACGATTGAGGATATCCAGTGACTTAGCTCTGATCGCTTGATCGGTAAGAGAAGCTTCGTATAATGCTTCTAATTCTGAAGATTGAATGATCAATTGAGATGTTTCTGCCGAAAGCTGAGTGAGTTTATTGAGATTCTTAAATTCACGTAGATCGTTTTCAGAGCTTTGTAGTCTGCGGGATATTGCATCTAATTGAGTCTCTAAAAACTCGCGGATAGTGGTGAATTCCAACCGGGCATACTGCGTGTTTTGTTGTTGAATTGCTTCAGAAATTGAGTTTACTGCCGCCATCGCTTCCGTCTGATTAGTAGATTCAAAACTAATTGTTAATATATCAGTTTCTCTTTTCGATTCCACTTTCATCCGGTTAAGGCTTGCTACAGGGTTCCCAGAGGCATTAGCGGGGAAGGTATCCCAATCAGGATATTTTTTCATAATATCCCAAGCTAAGCTCATTATGGGCTTACTGCGAATTAACTCAATCTGGTTATTTAAGCTGTTTTTCGCAACCCCTGGAGTTGCCAAGAACATCAGGTCTGTGCTTCCCTTTGGGTCTTCTAACAAAACTCTCGCAGCAGCGGAATATATTTTTGGCTGTCTGGCAGTATAGAAAACTGTAGAAACTACCACAACTGAAAACACCAGCACGATAAGGTAACGATATTGAAGAACTATCCGAAGATAATCTGATAATTTAATCTCATCTTGAATGGGAACTTGATTGTTTTGATTTTCCATGTAGTTAAGACCCCCGCTATTTAATGTTCGTGACTAAATTGTACACACTAAGTGCAATTGCCGCTTTGGATAAGAAATCAGCTACACGCGAAAATGCGTAGAATATTGTTCCTGAGATCACTACTGTATCACCAGGTTGTAAAGCAGGAATCAGGCTGCCATCACCCGTCTCAAGATACTTTTTGAAGTTTACCCAAATCACCTTATCTCCTTCTGCTGAAGGACGCACCAGTCTTACTTTAGTGAGTTTAGCATCTTCTCTTGGACCTCCTGCTAGTGCAAGAAGAGTTAAAAAATCGGTGTCATCTGGAACTACATAAAGACCAGGTTTATATACTTGTCCCAAGATGTAAGTATTCATTTTTAACTTTTCTACACCGCTGCGAATACCATCATATGTGTATGCAGAAATGTTTGAAGATGGAGAAAAATTCCCCGTTCCCTGGCTAAACAGGGACAAGGCGAATCCCACCAATAAAAGTGTAAGCAATATCCTCTTCACAATATCCTCTTTATCATTTTGTGTAAAAATCTGTAGTTTACTGTAACAGTCAAGCTAATTCTGCTCTCTGCATTCTATAAAACCGTTTATCTATTCTGCTATTCACGTTTCATCAGGGAACTTATTCTAGAATAAAGGTACGTTCATGAGATTCTGAACCCATCATTATATCGTGTTCCGCATCATTATCGAAAGCATCCACTCTCCAGCGGAGCACAGTACCATGAGGAAGATCTGAGAGAAGATTTGTGGGAACTATTGTTTCTAAAGGATCCTCTTGAGTGTTAACATCAATATCACTATGGTAAATAATGTTACCGATCTCATCCCAGATCAATACCCTGAATTTACTGGCATTAGTCCCAATACCATACCACTTTAGTGTCAAGCTAACAGGGGAAACAATCTCCCCGTTTTCAGGAGTATATAGGTTGCTTTTTGCAAGAAAAGCGTAGCTCACTGTGTCCGAAACACTATAATTTCCGCTTCCATCATAGAGGTGTATATAGTAGGAATACCAGTTTCTTTCTATTAAATCGCTACTCGTATCCAAATAATACATGTTTGAGGCAGATTCATTTGAAGCGATCTCCACAGGGTTTGGATCGTGATTTGAAAACCTGAAGACCTTTATATGGCTTAGATCAGTATCCACAAATGGTTCCCACGGAATACGAATAAAATTGCCTTCTGATACTGTGTCGATGCCATTTGTTTCATCTGTTATAATTATATTTTGACCGTTCCAAGTTAAAGGAGCGTCACCAGTATCACCTAAATGCGGACGTAACATAGGTCTGTAAGGGGGTTCGGTATCTTGATCTAAAGGATCGCTACCCGAACAGGATAACAATCCTAGAACGATAATGATCAACAAGGCGATTTGTAGCAATTTCATGATAAACTCCTAAAACTGTACTCTTAAACCGAGGCGATTGGTTAAGCCTATGGGGTTGGTTATTAATGCATAATCTAGCATCACGCCATATAATTTTACCGATGCACCACAGCTAAAGTTCTTGTCATAATAACCAGCTCTGAGATTGCCTTTGCCGTTATAATCCCAGTCTATCCCATAGTGTTTCGTGCCTTCATATACGTAATCATAATCATAAGCCATGCTTACTGTTGATTTTAAAGGAGGTATTGGCTGAACAACTGCGAAACCAATTTTGGTATTAAAAAGGACTTCGTCTTTAATCTCACTAACCGTGTTCCAAGAAATGTCAGTTCCCGCAATATCCTGAAAGTTTACACCAAAATGAAGATCTCCAAGATGTTCTTGATCGAAGACAACTGAAAGATCCGTTTTAGCCTTGAACCCGAAGTCCAACCCTGTTCCGGTTCCCATACTATCCCATATCGAACGCTTAATCAGCTTGATAGTCCCCCCAAAACTGAAATCAAAAGGAACTTCGAAAAACAACCAACCCATGTTAGCATCGTAATGTATGTTCTTGGCAAAAGAGAACTGGTAAAGATTGTCTGTACTGCTAAATTCATCATCTGGAACACCCGGTAAATGTAAAAGGAAGTCGTTTATGCGTTGATCAACGGTGCCGATTAGATGTTCTTCACTAAAAAATGGTATGTCACTAACTGTTAATCTAGTAACATTAAAGCCGATTGATACCTGATTAGGAAGAGGCTGAATAAACGTAATGAGATCATAGGATGCTAAACCCTTGTATAAGAAAGCATGCATTGCAGAGATTTCAGTTTCGCGTATGTTGCTGATCCCAGATGAATTCCAATACATAGCAGAACCATCATCTGCAAGAGCGACAAATGCGCCCCCCATTCCAAGAGCACGAACACCGGCTCCAATCATCATAAAATCACCAGCATACCTGCCAGCAGCTAGCGGAAGACAGGCAATTAGTACGATTAGCATTAATATAATATTCTTCATTCCTCCCTCCTTACTTTAATATAGCCATTTTTAGGGTCTTCTCAATAGTCTTGTTGCCTTGTTTGGCAGTAATCCTATAGAAATAAACCCCATTTGCAAGACTGTAGCCTTGATCATCTTTACAATCCCACCCATAAAGTGTTCTGGGATACTCATGATAACCAACTCCAACGGGTAGGTTGTTAAAGGTCTTAACCAATCTGCCACTTACAGTATAAAGTTTTATTGTTACTTCATCTGCTCCATCAGTAAGTATATAGGTGAATCTGGTTCTTCCATCATTCCTTGGTTCAACAGCCCTGCCAAGTACCGGATTGGGATAATTTGCTATATTCACTATATCAAATTCGTCATTTACCACAAATTGGATATCTCTGGTGTTGTACATGCCATTTAAGTCCCTACAATCCACTTTCAATTCATGATTACCCTTGCCTAGAGATAGCTGGTACTTGATAGGTATGCGATTAATATTCTCTAGGTTTACAGAAATTACATAATCCTCTTGTGGAACTTGAACTCCATTCATAAACAGCCTAACTGCATCATCTATAACGTTGATACCATTTGCATCAGATAGCAGTAACGAAATAACTCCATTACCTGCTATATAGCCACCGATAGTAAACTCTTGATCTTGGACATTAACGTCTATTGTGGGAACGGTGTTATCGCTATTACGAAAGAGAGTGTAAACTCCAGGGCGGTTCACCTCTAAAGTAACTGTGTTTGCAGAAGTGTCTATATGACCTCCTTGCAACACCCATTTCTTAAACTCTAAGTTATAGCGGTATATTTTATAGGAGTTTTCGTTTTCTAGTGATTGAGTTGAAGCATCAGAGGTATGATAGTAGAATAGCAACATAACCTTTTTATTGTTTATGAATAAGCCATTGGAGTCCACAAGATCACTATTCGATGTTGAGACTTCGTAAGGGACAGAGTACTGGTTTGCGGAGATACTTTCTATAGACCTTAGCATCAGAGGTTTTACATCTGGTTGATTTAAGTATTCCTTGGAAGGGGATGCATTTATAGTAAAGAACGAACTTCCAGCAGTGACTAAACCAGCAGGGATTTCACAGTCTAGATTGCCGTCAATACTACTAATTGCTGCACCGGTGTTATCTACGCTAAAATAGTTCAGCGGTACCTCTAAATTGATGTAGTTAGTCTCATCGTAAAGAAAGTTATCGCCATTATCTGCAGTGTCGTAAGCATTCCACTCTTGGTTCACATTACTACTATCTACTCTCGCTTGGAACTTAAGATTTGCATTAGCAAGACCGTTTATGGGAATAGTATCCCATCTCTCTTGCCCTACAGCAAGGGGTAAGTATTCTTGTTTCGAGAAGAATGTGAGTGCATTGTAGGTAGCTCCAGGAGAACCCCAAAATAACCTCAAATCTGTAGTAACAGAGTTTGCATTACCAACGTTTGTACCAAGAACCTTAATCTGCAGGTTCTGCCCTTCCTGCTCCAGTCTAATATCCCTAAGCACCAATTCAGGTCCTCGCACAAGATACTGTCCCAAGTATGATTCCGCATAACCGCTAGAAGTGTGAAGCACATATTTAAAGAATATCTCTTTGGCAGTTTTAGAGTTGGCGTATTTACTCGAGCTTACAAATATTGTGCTGTCAGAATCTGATTTCTGCATGGGGATACTTATCCATGTACCTACCCATGTATTACCAACTAATGTGCTATCAATCCTCACTCTGCAAGTAAGACTTGAGACTTGATCAGCACTAAACACTTTTGCATTAAAGGATACTGAATCTCGCCAGCTAGGTTCTGCGGGCGTTATCGATAGATGCATTACACTTGGCTTTCCAACACTAAATACTGAACGACCTATGTATTCATGGGTCGCCGAATAACCTGCAAGGTATATTTTGCGTGTATAATTGGTTGCATTTGCATTGGCGTTTGTCCAGTCTGCTGTATAGTTGCCATTAATAACTGGGAGGTCATAGGGAATGTTAACTGGGATCTCATTTTCTTTGGTAACATAGAGTTTTGCGAAAGATACATCCTGCGGGAAAGTTGCATTTACCTGAAGAGTTTCCCCCGGCTCTAGTACATGGTTAGTTGCATTTACAGGGATGCCCGTTATAGGCTTACGCATATATATCAGCGGGTCGCCCATATATACAGCTCCATTGGTCATAGCATATTGTGAGGCTTTAGATCCCGTAACAGTAAAGAACTTAGCTAATGTAAACAACCATGCTTTGCCGACACTAGAAAAATCACGTTTAAATAAAGCATCAGTATAAGCTAAGCCCCAATCTAGATCTTGAACTAGGTAACCCAACCCCGAAAATCCTGCAGTACCGATTGCCCCCTTCCCAGGTTGCAACACGAATGCTTCACTTATAGAAGCCATACCGTTTGTATCAAATGCTGAAGCATAACAAGCCAGGGATACAACGATGGGATAAACTGTGTTATTTAGGGATGCTACATCATTAAAGCCAAACAGGTTATAATCAGCCCAAACTCTACCACCCCCATGTCCCATAAACTGGAGATACTTTGTCCCACTATTAAACGCTTGTTTTAATGGTGACGAACCGCCAAAATAGTCTGTACTTACAGTTTGTGTGTTGGTATAAACCCTGGTAACGCGGTAGTCTGCTGGAATTGATTTACGGCGAATGATCTCAGATTGTTGAGCAAATACGTCATCGGGATCTGAGATTTTGCCACCTGCAGTTAGAGTTACATGGCTATTCCATAGTTTTGAGGTTTGAGGATTATTGTAATAAGACGTGGCTTTCGCAGCATAATCCAGTATTTGTTCATTTTTCCATACACAGATTCGTGCAATCGACACATCAGGTAAGGGATCGTCGCCCACAATACACGCATACCAATTATCACTTGCTATTGCGCCAACTTGGGATGTCCAGACTTTCTTAGCGGGGATTACGTTATACAGCCGAGAAGGACTGTTATCTCGCGTATCCTCTACCCCTTCACCAAGAAGTACAACATGACTCAACTGCGGTTCATCCCAATTATCATACGCGTAGCTTATAAAATCTTTAATAGACTCACCGCTCACTATACCAGCATTGAATTCATCATATATGTCCTGCACATCTATAATCTTGGCACTGTAACCGTTAGCTTCCCAGTTATCGACCAGTTGCAATGTGCCTTCTGCATCAATAAACTCTCTTGCAGTAATCAACACCACATCTGCGAAATTGCCAGTATTCTTAATATCGCTTGGGATATTCAGTCTTGCCGATTTTGGTATCTTCTTTAGCTCTTCAGTTACTGCATAGTATCTTACAGCTGTAGAAGTGACACTGTCTTGCAGCGTTACTGTCCAAGGGGCAATCCCTTCCAGATTAAAAGGCTCAATCTGCAAGTTATTGAACACACTGGAGCCAATCTTATAGACTGATACATTCGGATTGCTGAAACCTTGAAGCTCGAATTGCATTAGATTGCGGGTAGCTCCTCTAGGTTTAGTAAATTTCATGAAGTCCTGATCTGTTTTATACTCGCGCCAGTAAGTTATCTCGGCATAATCCAGCATCACTTGTTCCCTATCTCCCATAGCGGTATTTCCAGAAAGACTGATGTAGAAATTATTCGTACCGTGCCTTAGGAATGTATTTGGGATAGGTGTTTGATTGGCAAATATCTGTTCTGATTGATACCGCCAAGCATGAGTATTTATCATAGCCTGATTTAAGCGAACCGATGCCTCATGATCATATTGATCAGGGCCCAGATACCCGGGATAATAGGTCAAACCCATAAGTGCTACAGATGTGGAAGCCTTTAGTATTGTAGAATCTTTAGGGTACTGAAGCTGAACAGGTACAATATCAAGATTCGGAGCATTTATCCTTTTCCAAAACCAAATGTCTTCTCTAAAGAAATCGTTATTTTGCGTCCACCCATTCCCGAGTTTATCGCTCACTAGCTGTTCCTCGAAATGAACAGTTTCTTCATAAGCATCTGGAATGGAGATTGCAGGAACATCGGACACGACCAATCCCCCATTTTCAACAACCATGCGTGCGCCAAATCTATCGATGAGTTTCAGAGTGTAAACATTCTCCGCAGTGAAGTCGTCCATGTAAGAGTTTTCGCCGTAATGCCTATCGCCGAAGAACTCAAAATAATCTGATGGGTCAAAGCTGCCATCGTTTTCACCAATAAAATGTATCGGAGTTTGGCCATATTCATCACTTAACTCAAGGTAACGCGGATCTACCGAGGCTGGCGTCCAATCCATAACAATCTGGAGCGAATCCGCCATCAAGGTTATCAGATTCATCAAGTAGGGATAGCTAACTTTATAGATTCCTTCTTTATCCACGATAATTTGAATTTCATTTACGCCACCCAATCCATTTTTGGGAGATTGATAGCTGGTACTTTTTGGCTTATCACGTCGCCATGCTTTTGAACTTGCATCGTTCAAAAAGAATGATGCACTGGCTGAATCAAGGGGATTACTCTTTGTTTGCCAGTTCCTGGTAGCGGATTTTGTCCCTTGAATATGAACTCGGATAGTAATCTGGGAGTGAACCAACAATTCATGACTTTTGGCATTGTACTGAAACGGATTTATTACCAGTGGGATAAATTTCCGATTACCGATAAACGCTTCAGTTCCTTTTTCAGCTAATAGCATTGGTAACAATTCCCCATTGTTGTAAGCTTTAAAATCCATGGTGCGAGCATAAACTGGTTCGCCCCCGGATAGGTTCATTGTTAGCATGGGCTGAAGATATACCCCTGATAGCTTTTTACTATCACTTGATACTATACTAATGCTATAATCTCCATCCACTGGAACCGCTATGGCCGTGGAAAAAACAATCAGTTCCGGATGAGCTTCATCACCGCTGATCGTCCCTTCTTCGCAAACTATCTTTTGCCAATTGTTTCCATTGGTTTTTGCATCTTCTATCGTATATTGGGGGAGGGTAAACTTAATTTCAAGCAGGTCTTGATTCTCTTGTAGTAGCTGAAATGCTTCGCCACTCATGAGTACAGGGAGCAACAGGATAAGGTACAATATGTATGTTCTCATATTAGTTATAACTCCATATCTTAGAGGCTGTTGGTACGTAAGCCAATGTCTGTGCGATAGTATTGGGATGCATAGCTAATGCCTTGCACCTTGTTATAGGCTTGCTTTCTTGCTGTCTCAAGATCTTTATCAATTCCCACAACACACATCACTCTACCTCCGGCTGTTACCAGTCCTTCAGTATTTTTGGCTACCCCAGAGAAATATATCCCTGTCGCATTGGGTTCCTCGAAATAGATAGGAAGCCCTTTGGGATATTCGCCGGGATAACCTTTTGATGCCATTACTACGCCTAAGGCAGTAGCTTGTTTAAATCTCATATTTAACTTATCAACTTTTATCCCTAATATTGCAAGGCATACCTCAAGCAGATCATTCTCCAACAGAGGGAGCAAAACTTCTGCTTCAGGGTCTCCTAAACGGCAATTAAATTCTATCACCTTGGGTCCTTCTTTGGTGATCATTAACCCACAATACAGGATTCCTTGGTATGGGTATCCCAAATCTCGCATCGCTGCAAGAGTTGGCGATATAATACCTTCTTCAATTTGCTTGCGGAATACTTCAGCTTCGGGTACAGGAGCGTATGCGCCCATGCCCCCCGTGTTGGGTCCCAGATCTCCGTCAAATACCTGTTTATGATCCTGAGCAAACACGGTGCTAACATAATTGATACCATCGCTGATGGCAAATAAAGATACTTCCCAACCTTGTAAATATTCCTCTAAGATTACTCCCTTATCTGTATTGATTTGGGTATTTGGCTTTGTAGTGTTCTGTATAAACATGTCGGTTAAAACATCTATTGCTTCTTGCCTTGTAGAAACTATATGGACGCCCTTACCAGCGGCCAGTCCATCCGCTTTTATCACTAGTGGATACTTAAAATCTTGTAAAGCTGTTTCGATACCAGTTTCTGAAGCTAAAACTAAATACTTGGCTGTAGGTATCTTCCATTGCTGCATTAATTCTTTCGCGAATATCTTGCTTGTCTCAAGCTGAGCAGCAAACTTGCTGGGGGCAATCACATTTATCCCCGCCTCACGCAAATAGTCCGAAAGCCCTTCTTCTATAAGTTGTTCTGGTCCTATAAAAACTAAGCCCACCCCTTCGTTTACACAATAATCTCTAATCTCTTTATGGCTGGCTAAGGTAACACACTTATAGAACATGGCGATGCCTGCATTGCCGGGTGAAACAATAACCTTGTTTACTCCCTTGCTGCGTGCAAAGCATTCCGCTAATGCATGTTCTCGACCGCCACTGCCAATGATTAGAACGATCAACTATTTCCTACCTTGAAGAGATTTGATTAATTCGAGAATAGCAAATTCAGAGGCTTTGTGCCGTATGGAATTTCTATCACCGCTAAAGATTTGTTTAATAGACCAACTTCGTTCTTTGGCAGCAAAGCCAAAATACACCGTCCCTATTGATTTCTCAGCAGTACCACCATCTGGTCCCGCTATACCTGTCACAGATATTGCATGAGAAGATTTTGTCAATTCTTTTATTCTTATTGCCATTTCAGTTGCGCATTCACTACTGACAGCCCCATAAGAGTTGAGAATATTATCGCTTATTCCTAAAACATTGATTTTCATATCATTGGAATAAGCTACCATCCCTCCCAGAAAGCTGTGTGATGCGCCAGAGACATCGGTAATCATTTTTTGTACCCAACCGCCCGTGCAAGATTCTGCTAAACTAAGGGTATCATTCTGCTCATCAAGAAGTTTTAATAGGGTACCTGCCGGTGTTTCGTTATCTAAACCCCAAATATAGGGAGTAATTTTGCATTCGGCTAGCAAGATAGCTTGCTCGATTGGAGCAATATCATAGCCATAAAATCGCAAATCTACTCTTCCGGTTTGCGGTAGCCAAGCTAAAGAAACTCCTTCAGGAAGCTCTTCCAGCTTAAACAGCTCTGCCAGCCGAGATTCTGATAATCCATGCGTGTGTATGGTTTTCTGGATAACTGGTTTTGCATCGGGATAGCATTCCGCGATGATCTGCTTCATGTAAAACTCAAAAATGTACATCATTTCAACAGGAACACCCTGGAGCGCAAAAAACAGCTTATTCCCTTCTCTATAGTGCAGTCCCGGAGCAGTCCCTTTTTCGTTCCTTAGTACGGTAAAAGCATCGGGAACCAAAGCTTGATTTCTGTTGATCGGAGGTGTTTGCATGTTTCGCATGGCAAACATGCTTTGCACATATTGCCACACATCGTCGTTAAAATACATTTGCTTACCAAAAAACTCCGCAATAGCTGCTTTGCTAAGATCGTCTTCGGTAGGGCCCAAACCACCAGTTGTAATAACAATATCACTGCGTCCCCATGCGTTTTGTAATGCAGTCTTTATAGCGATGGGATCATCTTTTATGGTTATTGTATATTCTACCGGAACTCCCAAATTGGCAAGCTCTGCACCCAGATATGCCACATTGGTATTAACGGTCTTTCCCAATAACAGTTCGTTGCCTATATTGATTATCGTTGCATTCATATCAATAGGATTTGGCAAATATTACCCGACGTTTTGATTCCTTGCCGCAGCAAATACAGTTTCCGGCTTCTTCTTTTCCTTCAAAAGGTATGCAGCGGATGCTAACCTTCAAATCGTTCTTTATCTGCTCTTCGCAAGCTGCATCTCCACACCAATGTGAAGAGGCAAAACCACCGTGGATTTCCGGTTGGCCAGAATTCTTGGGAGTAAAGAATTTATAAAACCCTTGCTTATCATCTATTTCAATGGTGTTTTCTGTGCGGAATGCGAGGGCTTTTTGGTAGTAGCCTTCCTGAATGGCCAATAGAGTGTCGCACACAAAGCTTGACAAAGCATCTACAGAAATAGCTTCTTTATCCCGGGGTTCATGATCCCTTCTGGCAACCATAACTGTGTTTTGCGCTATATCCCGCGGGCCAATCTCTATCCTTAAGGGTATGCCTTTCTTTATCCAATACCAGTTACGCTCGCTGGAGGTAAGATCGCGATCGTCCAATTCGATATATACTTTTATGCCTTCAAAGCTAAGTTGCTTAAGTTGTTGTTCAAGTTGCTTGGCAAAGTCCATCACTTGCTCGTGCTCTTCTTCGCTACGATAGATAGGGATTATCGCTACATGAGAGGGTGCAATTTTGGGTGGTAACACAAGTCCGTTATCATCACTGTGAGCCATGATTAACGCGCCAATCAGCCGTGTCGAAACACCCCAGGATGTAGTCCAAGCATATTCAACTTCACCAGCCCTGTTTTGGTACTTAATACCTGATGATTTGGCAAAGTTCTGTCCTAAAAAGTGGGAAGTGCCGGATTGTAATGCCTTCTTGTCCTGCATCATAGCTTCAATACAAAAAGTGGTTACCGCACCGGGGAATTTCTCCGATTCGGTTTTTTCGCCTTGGATTACGGGAAGGGCAAGAAACTCTTTGGCAAAGGTGGCATACACGCCTAACATTTTTCGTGTTTCTTCCATTGCCTCTGCTTCGGTTTCGTGCACGGTGTGCCCTTCCTGCCACAGGAATTCTGCGGTTCTCAGGAACAAACGCGTCCGCATTTCCCAACGGACGATATTAGCCCATTGGTTGATAAGTAGAGGCAGGTCTCGATAAGAAGAAACCCATTTGGCAAAGGAAGCTCCGATGATAGTTTCGCTGGTAGGGCGAACGATATAAGGCTCGGCTAATTCACCGGCAACCTTCAAGCCGCCAGCACCATCGTTTTCCAAACGGCTGTGCGTAACGATGGCACACTCTTTGGCAAAGCCTTCCACGTGTTCTGCTTCTTTTTCGAAATAACTTTTGGGGATAAAGATAGGAAAATAGGCATTACGATGCCCCGTTTCCCGAAACATAATGTCTAAAGCCCGTTGAATGTTTTCCCAAATTGCATAGCCCCAAGGCTTTATAACCATACAGCCACGGACATCACTGTTTTCTGCCATGTCGGCAGCCTTAATCACTTGTTGATACCACTCGGCATAGTTTTGTTCTCGGATAGGCACAATCGCTGTTTGTTTATTCTTACTCACGTATTCTCCACTCTTACATACTGTTGCGAAACTAATCGCCAAATATATTAACGAACCAATCTAATCGTATTTATACACTTTTTCAACGAAGGAACCAAGTCTCGTATCAGAGTGAAATTGTCAATGCAAAACAGGCTATCTAGCGATACATTTCATAATATAGCTAAAGATGATAGCCGAGTTTGTGCCAGTTCCTTGCTTCTAGCTCCCACACAACCCCCACCCAACTCCCCAAAAGAGGGATCTATGGTAGGTTCTAATAGCGATATTGAAGCGAGAGAGTAGGTTTTAGCTTACAATTACGTTGCCAGGAGTTAAGCGGTAAGCCAAAAATACGTCTCAAGTTCAATCATGGTGGCTAAGTATATTTTGCTTGTATGCTGATTCATTTCTTCATCTATCTTTTCTGCTTTCATTCCCCTAGCATTGCCCTTGAATTGTCCATCTCATCCGCAATGTAAGGGCAATGCTAGGGCAATGCAAGCAAGGAAGAGAGACACAATGTTTCTGTAGCAGCTAAATTATAGTTTTGTTAATCCCGCTATTTAACACAATACTCGTGAAACCACCATCTCTAATCGGAACATAAGCCAAAAATACTATCAAACAACGCAATTGTGAGTCAAAAACCGCGATGTGCCAATAAGTCTCCTTATCGCATATGTAGCTTTAATCACGAAACACATCTACGCAACGTCAAGCGTTGGCTAATGTACAGCAGGTATCGTTTATAAAGATTCTGTAAACTTAATGGAAAAGGTGAAGATCATGGGAGTTCTAACTAAAAAACGCCAACTAGACAGATCACTTTGTAGTGCTTTGATGAACTCTTGAGATAAGCTCCCAGAAGTAACTAGAACTTCTGAATTTTGAATCATTCCCATTTCATTGATAGAAAGCTTAATCTGTGCATCACCCTGGAAAGGTGTTATTGCCGCTTCCCTCTGATATAAGAATTGTAGCTCAGATTGACGCATATTCACCACATTCTGAACATGCTCTATATCCTTTTTCTGTTTTTCTACTTTAGCCTCTTCAATCTCAACAAAGGCTTGCTCAATTTGCGCTTTAGTGGGTTTCTGAGCAACAGGTTCAGTGGGGGGTGCAACAGGTGCAACATTTGGCTGCGCCTTCTTTGGGGCAGCACAGGAAGATAATAGTAATAACAACAAACTAGTAATCAAGATAAACAAGCTCGCTCGTTTCATCGATAACTCCTTTTTACATTTTTTTGCTATAATATGGTGTTCGTTTCATATGTGTTTTTTCATTGGACATAAAACCCAAACCTAATGCCAGATACATGGCTGTTTGTCATAGGTTACATGGTAACTCCTTTCGGCAATCTTGTAGTTTCTTTTTGTTACCATAAAGGCCTAGCACTTAGTGACAACACTCCACAGATAATGGATTATTGTCAAGTGAAACCTTATTTAATAGTTTAGTGTAGCTTCACAAAAGCCAAATTATTCTTGACTTATGTGTGCTGTCCAAAAATAGACTTCCCATGAAGTAATGTATGAGCTGAGAAATGAATAAAGAATTTATGAGACCCCTAATCCTTATTGCCTTGGCAGCAGTTTTAGTGGGAGTACTGGCAATGATTATCCCTTCGTCGGATAGCGGATTTATACCTATTAAAAAGTTGAACTGGTTTCAACATCTGGTGAGTAAGGATAATACCGCTGTAATTGATTCTACGCAAGCTGCGGATGCTGCAATTATCGAAAGCAATTTAATGCCTATCAAGCCTTTTTTAATGAAGCTTAAAAAGCCCACTGCGAGCTTACGGATTGCCTACTTTGGAGATTCTATCATCGAGGGTGATATTATTACCGCTAAGATTCGCCAAGATCTGCAAGCCACTCATGGCGGACACGGAGTCGGCTTAGTACCCATCACGTCCATCGTGTCTGGTTTTAGACACACTATCAAACACAG
>Ga0172377_10003285_pt1 | contig 16582 bp, 14 predicted proteins | sample Pumphouse3metaG_FD_119749 | JGI IMG/M metagenome (GOLD analysis project Ga0172377, IMG submission 119749) | Leachate microbial communities from a municipal landfill in Southern Ontario, Canada - Pumphouse #3 metaG | ecosystem: Engineered > Solid waste > Landfill > Unclassified | place: Canada...
CATTGAATCGCATACGATAACGAATATTCTCTTAAATTTTTTCATTTTGTAATCCCTTTCATAGCCTTAATATTATATAGTAGTCTTCGATAGAATTCTAGTAATTTAATCATCGGACATATATTTATCATACACCGACAAAATGCGTTTTGTCGATATATGCGTATATATTTGAGTCGTTTCAATCTTAGCGTGTCCGAGCATTTCTTGAACCTGTTTTATGTTCGCTCCATTTTCCAATAAGTGAGTGGCGAATGAGTGTCGCAAGGTGTGCGGAGAGATTTCAACTTCGATGTTCGCTCTCGCTGCGTATTTTTTGATTTGCTTCCAAAAATACTGACGAGATATAACTCCCCCTCTGGTGTTCAAAAACAAGTACTTAGATCTGTATCCAACGTTTTTCTGTCTCACTTTATCTATGTACTTAACCAGGTACTCAAGAGCGAAATCTCCAATCGGGATGATTCTCTCTTTGTTGCCTTTTCCCAGCACTTTCAAATATCCCTTTTCAGCGTTTACGTTACCCATTTCGAGATTGAGCAACTCGCTCACTCTCAATCCTGAAGCGTACATCGTCTCCAACATAGCTTTGTCCCTTATTTCCGAAGGCTTTTCAAGGTTCAAACAATCCAACAGAGTTTCCAATTCCTCGTAGGAAAGAACGACGGGTAGATGCTTTTCGGCTTTCGGCATATGCACTCCGATCAAGGAGACATCGATCAACTGATTCTTATTTAAGAATCTGTAGAAGCTTCTGACCGTGGTGGTGCGGCGTATTATCGTGGATGTCTTAAGTCCGAGCGAGGACAGGTACGACACGAAGTCCGTGACGTCATTCTTGCTCAATTCGCTTATATCCGGGTTGTGCATGAACTCGACAAATTTATCCATATCGTCCTGATAAGTGTCTAAAGTAGCTTTAGAATCGCCCTTTTCCACCGTTAGATAAACGAAGAACTCATCTATCACTTCATTTATCTTCATTTTTCTTCACCTTGATATCGCCAAGCGTCTTAAATAACTTAGTGCTCTCATCTTTGTTCAAGAAATCCAGGATGTTGTTCTTGTCCTGAATCTTGTTGTCAGCCTTGGACGAGTTGAACAGATTCAGCTGCTTGAAGTTGCTCTCATTTTGACTGACTTCAACTCCGACACCTAGCAGCCTGACTGGTTGCCCTTTGTAAAAGTTCAAGAAAACTCGCAGCACAGCGATGTATATCTCTTCAAAGTCGTCGCTCTCTCCAGCGATCGACCCGCGCTTTGAATGAGTTTCAAAGTCAGAGTTTCTAATCTGTACGACGACTTTGGATGTCACCTGATGATGCTTTACTAATCCGTCTACTACTTCCTTGGTTAGCTTTCTCAAGTACTCTTTCAAAATAGCGACGTCGTCTATATCCTCTTCAAAGGTAGTAGCGTTGGATATGGACTTGCGCTCTTCTCTGACGGTAACGACTCTGTCGCTGCCGATTCCGTTTGCCCATTCGATGTAGGTTTGAAAGTGCGAACCGACCAAACCCTTCAAATCCTTTGGATCTATTCTCGCGAGGTCGCCGATGGTCTTAATTCCCGCTTCCTCGAGCCTCGGAGCAGTCTTTTTTCCCACTCCCCACATCTCGGATATGGGCAAGGGCCAAAAGTACTTCTTGTACTCGTCAGTATAAATGCAGGTTAATCCCATAGGCTTTTTATAATCGGAAGCCATCTTCGCTAAAAACTTAGTGTGAGCGTAGCCCATGGAGCACTGGAGACCGAGCTTTTTGTAGATTTCTAACTGCAAGTCGATCAAAAAGTCGTGAGCTGTCTCATCGCTCGTGTATTTAGTTACGTCGATGTAGCACTCGTCGATGCTTACTTGTTCCAAAATTGGAAACTTCCCTCTCAAGAAGTCGATGAACTTGTGACTCACTCTCGAATAGAGCCTGTAGTTACCAGGGAGAATGATCAAGTCCGGACAGACTCGCTTTGCCGTGATCGAGGGCATTCCCGAATGGATGCCTTTCTTTCTGGCTGGATAGTTGCAGGTGGAAAGAACACCTCTTCTGTGATCTCCGCCTATTGCAACGTTGCACTTGTCCAGTTCAGGTCTGATATTCGCCTCGCACTGATAAAAGAAGGCGTTCAGATCGATATGCAGGATATTTTTCATATAATTACCTCCTTTTACTTTCGTTATATTATATATATGTTAAACTTGAATCATGAAAAAGACACTAATAATTTGTGGTTCAATATATTTTACCATTATATCGGTTATTCTTATCGGAAGATTTTTTGATGTTTACGGCTTACTCGTAGGTATTTTGAGTTTGCTCGTCATCGTTTTCGCTTTGGTCATTTACGAATTGGTCCAACTGAACAGCATCAGCAAGATTATCGGTAGACTTGCGGATACGACGGATTACTTAGAAGTGATAAAAGACGCGGATAACATGATGAAACATCCGCTTACAACAACAGAGATTTTTCTCTTGAAAGAGACAAAGGCTTACGCCTTGATCTTCTCAAATCAAATAGTTTCAGCAAAGCGGTTCATACAAGACGTGGAATATCCGAGTAAAAAATCCTTAAAACTTCGAAGTATGATAGTAAAGTTAGCTTTTCAATTAGAGATAGCTCAATACGAGGATAACGAGAAGGACTACTTCGACGCTATGAATCAGATGCTCAAAATCGAAAAAGACAAGAAATCACTGGTACTGCTCAACTACGACAAAACCGTGATGACTTACTATTTCCAACTTCTCAGCGACTTCAATCAGCCATCGCTGGAAAAGAAGGTTGAAAAGATATTTAAAATTGAAGAAGAGCTTCAAAAGAAAGACGGTTCCGTCTACCTCTTCTCAATCCTTTTTAACGAATACGTCAAACTGCTCGCTTTGAAAGTAAATCAAATGCCTTTAAACGGAATTGAAGAACTTGAAATGCGAGTTAAAGGAACTTATTTAGAAGAAAAAGTTGAAAATTTGAAAAAGTAGAAAAAAAGGCTCTTACCTCTAATTAGTAACAATCTAGTAATTATTTAGTTGTTTCACGTTGGAAAAAGGCCTTTTTATATTGTTTCACGTCTTATTTAGTGTATTGTTGTATCAATTCTTTCGCAGCGTCGACTCCACCTTTGGTGAGTTTGTTTCCCGAAAGCATCTTCCCTACTTCGTCGATCTTCTCGTCGTTGTTGAGAGGTCTGATGTGAGATTGAGTTACCCCGCTCTGTACGTCTTTGTAGACTAGATACGTGTAATTGCACGCCGCGACAACTTGCGGGAGGTGAGATATGACGATAACCATCGAATTATCAGCGATGCTCAACATTTTTTTTGCCGCTTTGAAAGCGATGTTTCCAGATATGCCAGAATCTATCTCGTCGAATACGAGTATGTCGTAGGGCGAAGTCTTATTGAGAACGGTCTTTAAAGCAAGCATAAGTCTAGAAGACTCGCCGCCGCTGGCCGCTTCTTTCAACTCCATGAATTTGGAGCCCTTGTTCAAACAAACTTCAAATCTCAAGTTGTCCTTCCCTGTCTTGGACAGTTCAGCTTCCTGCATATTGACTCTGAATCCGTCCTTCAGCAGGCCTAAAGACTCGAGTTCGCTGTTGATTGATTCAGTCAATCTTCCAGCTCCCAACTTGCGCTTTGCAGTCAATGTATCTCCGAGTTTGTCAAGTTCAGCCTTTATAGAGGCGATCTCCTTGTCAAACTGTTTCAATCTGTCGTTGTACTGATCTATCAAATCGAGTTTTTCCTTAAATTGGTTGTACGCCTTAAATATCTCTTCCGTAGATTTTCCGTACTTGTGTTGAAGCGTGGAAAGCGAAAATAGCCTCTGATTTATCTCCTCGAGCCTCTGCGGTGAATAATCGAGCGATTCGTAAGCATCAGTAGCCTCATTTAAAGCCATCTCAAGGTCGCTAGCCTTCTCAGCAATATTTTCACCTGCTTCTTCTAGCGGTGAGCCATACAGGCTCTTTGCGTGCATTTCGACCTCATCAAGCACATCCGAGACGAGATTTCCGCTCTCGCCGGATCTCAAAAACTCCTGAAGGGATTTAAACGCTTCCTGAACGCGCGCAAAACCGGATAGATCCTTGAGTTCTTGCTCCAAGTTTTCAATCTCGTTTTCGCTGATCTCGTACTTCTCTATCTCATTCACTTGGAATTCTAAAAATTCCCTCTGATTGATATCGTTGGACTTCTTGAAGGCTTCTTTTTCCAAACGCTTGCTCTTCATCTGTTCGAACTTGAGCGAATACTCGTTCAATAGCTTCGCTTGCTCGCTTCCTAAAAAAGTATCTAGGAGTCGCAGATGATGGGCTGATTGAAGCAAATAGGAAGAGTCGTTTTGCGAGTGGATGTCGATTACGCCCGCCATGATTTCTTTGAGAACTTTCAAAGAGGCCGTCTCTCCGTTTATTCTAATTAGAGAAGACTTAGATGGTAAAAGAGAGCGGGAGACAACCATCGAATCGCTCTCGTCTATGTAATCTAGAAGAACGGGATGTTGATTGATGAATACTTTGTTGAAGTGAAATACTCCTTCGATGAAAGCTTTCTTCGATTCGTCTCTGAGCTTATTGAAGCTAGAGCGGCTGCCTGAGAGCAAACTTAAGGCGTCGACTATAATTGACTTACCCGCGCCAGTTTCTCCAACCAAGCCGTTTAAATTGGGCTTAAATTCAATGTCTATATCATCGATGATAGCAAAATTCACGATTCTTAATTCTTGTAACATATCTCGTTCCCTTTTCTTTTTCTTTTCTTAGTTTTATTATAGCGTAAATCCGTCCTGGAGTGTCACATCCATTTAAAAACTTCTACATATTTAAATATAGAAGTTTCAAAGTTTAAATTTAGGATTATCTCAGCGTAAGATCAGCTTCACCCGCTATGTAAATCATGCGCTTGGTGAATATAGGTCCTATGAGTTCCGTGATAATACAAGCAATAACGACGGTAGCTGACAGTTCAGGTGCGAGTACGACCAAACTTGGAATGCTGCTGACAATCAGCACCAATCCTAAGGCTACGCCCCCTTGAGGAAGTAGACCCATCGGCAGCAGTCGCGTTATCTTTCTCGGACACTTGAGCGCTCTACCTCCAGCGTACACGCCTAGGAACTTACCTGAAGCCATACCTAGAATGTAGGTAACGACACAGATTGCTAGCGCTGCGAAGGAGCCTATTTGACCCAGACGCAAGTCGGCACCGGACAGAACGAAGAACATGACGATCAGCATCGGAGTAAATCGCTCCAGCAGTTCCGTCGCCTTCTCTTCATCCGGAGACAGGTTGGTAAACAGCACACCCAGTATCATACATCCAAATATCTCGGATATAGTTACGTTTTGACCCCAAGCAGCTGTAAGTTGGTCGTTTAATATATCGATTAGACCGAGAGTTAAAAATACTCCTGCGATGACGAGTACAACTCTGGTGGATCTTCCTTTGAAGGCTCTTATGACGATAGCCATGAGGAATCCGATAACTCCGCCGATAACTACGGCGAACAATATTTCTATAAAAGGCATAGCGATGAGAAGGCTGAGTTCTCCTGCGCTTCCGGCAGTTCCAGAAATTATTTCAATTGCAGATATAGCTAGACCAAATGCGATAAGTGCTGTAGCATCATCGATTGCAACAACGGCAGTCAAAGTGGACGAAACAATACCCTTTGCTCTGTACTGTTTCAACACTAATAAAGTTGAAGCTGGTGCGGTAGCAGAACCGATAGCTCCAAAAGCTATAGCGAAACTGAAATACGTCACGTAGTCTACGTTCAACAACTTAGTCATGATAGGTGACAGAGCCATAAATAGACCCGTGATCACGACTACGGCGAACAGCGACTCGAAACACGCCAGTAGAATGGACTTCTTACCGACTCTCTTTACGTAGTCTTTTTTAAATTCACATCCGACTCCGAATGCGATAAATCCCAGTTCCATCTGAACTAAGACTTTCAAATCTTCAATTGCCTCGTAAGATATAACTCCCTTATAACCAGAGAACACAGGAATCAAGGAGATAAGTCCCGGACCCAGCAACAAACCGGCGAACAAGTAGCCGGTAACATCTGGTATGTGTAGTTTTTTTGTAATTTTGTGGAACAACTCCCCAAAAAGCAACATTACAGCAATTGCTAAAATTAAATAATTTGCGCTAATCATCATATACCTCTTTCATTTTTAACAATTTTGTCTCAATCAACGTAGTATTCATTTAATCGTCCTTGTCGTGGATGCCGAAGCACTCGTCGACGTTCAATGTGAACATTACGCCAGTGTCGGGTTTATCGATATCTCCTATAACATTTATAACTAACTTCTTAGCTTTTCTAACTTCTTCTTCAGTTCCTACAAAAAATACAGTCTTAGACTTGTCTCGGTTCGGATTCAAGAAATTTCTCAAGCCTCCGAAGTGCGATACGTCGCTGTCTGAATTAACAACTCGATGAGTCATACCTTCCGAATCCCAGATAGTACAACCGTGTATGTCATTCATAATAAACGTAGATAGTAATGGATCTAATTTTTCCGTGTTTGAAAGAATCAGAATAAGCGCTTTTAATTGTGCCATGTGATATATATTCTCCTATGCATTTATTGTATGCGGTTACAGGTAAATTTTCAAATGAAAACCAGAGCTTTTTACTAAGCTCTGGTTGCTCGGTGATCTTTATAATATTTCCATGATTTTTTTAACCACGGTTTCGACGTCGAGATTCGTCTCGACCAACTCCTCTTGCTTGCTTCCCTTTTCAATAAATTTGACAGGGAGGGCGTAGCTGGTGAATTTTCCCTTGTATCCGATCTTGGACAAGTGCATTAAAACGTAGCTAGCAAAGCCTAATTCGACTGAAGTTGGATCGTAAAGAACAACTTCATCCTGCTCGAGTATCATCTCGTCTATATCCTTGGGGAACCCGCAAAGTTTGTTGAGAACAACGCAGTTGAGCTTGCCTTTTAGACTGTCGTATGCGTTCTTTCCGAGAAGTCCAACACCGATGAATAGCTTCTTGCTGTTGGCCTTTGGTAAGAATTCAAAATCTCTCAGAATGTAGCGCGGAGTGAGGTTAGCCTCGCATATTTCAACGTATGAACGCTCAACTCTGATTATTTCGGGACCGCCAGTGTCAAACTTGGCGTCGAGAATTTGCTTTATCAACATCTTTCCGTCGTAGGGGTGATAGATGCAAGTGTTAGGCATGCTGCTCATCATCGCTACATCGAATATACCGTGATGTGAAGCGCCGTCTCTTCCAACCAGTCCAACTCTATCAAACAGAATTAGAACATTCAATCTCATGCGGCACAGGTCGTGTAGGAATTCGTCGTAGCCTCTCTGCGCGAATGTCGAATATAAGGAAAGTATGGGGTGAAGACCTTTCAAAGACAGTCCCGCAACCATATCTATTGCGTACTCCTCGGAGATACCAACGTCGAAACATCGAGTTGGGTACTTTTTAAAAACTTCTTCTAAGTGCGCGCCCTTAACCATTGCAGCTGATACTACAACCGCTAGAGGATCTTCCTTCAAGCGCTGCATCAAGGCGTCGCCTGCAAGGTGAGAAAGCGAAACAGTCTCGGGGTGATTCTTGGTTGGAACACCGCTGTCCTGCTCGAACGGTGAGGCTCCGTGCCAATATCCGTCCTCGTCTTCTTCAGCGAGTTTGTATCCTTTGCCCTTGGTAGTCTTTATGTGAATGATAACCGATTTATCGATAGCTTTCGCCCTCTTTAAAAAGGTTTCAACCTTAGGAATGTTGTGACCGTCGATCGGTCCTAGGTAATCGCAGTTGAGAGTATCGAATAGCGTAGGTCTAAAAAATAGAGACTTTAAGCCATTTTTCATGTGTTTACCGATATTGTATATCCAGGATAATCCCTTTCGGTCAAATGCGTGTTTGAACCTTCCTGCGCTTCTTTGATAGAAGACTGAAGTTCTGATTTCTTTCAAACCTTTTGAAATGTAACCGCGTCCCTTAGATATAGCCATGCCGTTGTCGTTGAGAATTATGATTACGGGTTTTTGTTCTTTTTCGTTGATCGCGTTCAGCGCTTCGAGCGCCAATCCGTTTTGAAAAGCGGCATCTCCAATTACTATTACAGTCTTAGAATCGTCGTTTTTAAGCTTCTTAGCGGTCGCCATACCTAAACCAATAGCGATCGAGGTGGAAGAATGCCCTGCGGATAACTTGTCCGCACTGGATTCCAAGATATCTTGAAAACCGGATATCCCACCCTTTTGACGAATGGTCGATATATCTCTTCCCGTAAGTATCTTGTAGGTGTAGGACTGATGTCCGACGTCAAACAGGATGTCGTCTCTGTAAGGATCAAATTGAGAACACAACGCAATGCTCAAATCTACGACTCCGAGATTTGAAGAAAGGTGGCCACCATTAAAAGAGACCACATCTAAAATGTGCTGTCTGAGTTCTTCAGCTAATTCGTTTTTCTGAGTTGAATCCAAATTTTGAAGAATGTGATAGTCGAAGTTTTTAAAGTTGTATTTTTCCATTTTTCCAATTTTTATACTAAATTTCTACTAAACTGTTACTTTTCTAGTACAATTTCTTTGGAAACTGTCTCTTTTAAGGTGTTTAGCTCTTTAGTAAGTTCTTTGATTAATTTCTTTCCTTCAGCGTAAATCTTCGCGGTTTGTTCCAATGTAAGACTCTTGTCCTTGTCCAATTGATCAACAATTTCAGCAAGTCGAGCTTGCTTGTCTTCAAACGTTTTCTTATTTTCCATTGTGTTTTACCTCCAAAACTTTTACAGATGCTATGCCGTCTTTAAATCCCAACTCGATAGACTCGCCAGGATGAAGTTGGCTTACGGACTCGATCTTCGCATTTCCCGCTTGCACGAATGCCATGCCGGGGCGAATGCCGTTCAACTTGTAAGCACCTTCGAGTGAGATGCTGAGTTTAGTTATGTCATTTTCATTCATCATTATATAACGTTTGGCAGTATTAGTTAATCTAGATGCTAGGTTATCTAAATTGTTCTTGTATATATCGATTACATTAGCGGGAGAAAAGCGCTCTAGGTTCTGTTCTAACTGGGTTAAATAGATTCCTTCGTACATGAGAGTATTCAAGTAATTCTGATTCAGTTTTTCCCTCAGGTACTCGATCTGACCGTTGATATCTTCCAAATTTGGAAGAGCTTTATCCGCAGCAGCGGTCGGAGTTATCGCGTATACATCCGCAACGAGGTCGCTCAGCGAGGTATCTATCTCGTGACCGATTCCAGAAATTACTGGAATTGGAGATTCAGCTAACTTGCGAACGACTCGCTCGTCGTTGAAGCACTCTAAATCTGTCTTAGAACCGCCACCTCGACCGAATATGATAATATCCGAATCGGAGTTATAGGCCTTATCTAAGGCTTTAATCAAACTGTTTGGTGCGTTCTTTCCCTGGACTACCGCGTCGAACAATATCGTCGATACAGGTATCTTCTTCTCCAGAGTTTGACATATGTCGTGGTAAGCAGCTCCCGAAGCGGAAGTGATTATCGCAATCTTCGAAATGTGTTCGGGTAAAGGTCTCTTTCTCTCCTGAGAAAAAAGCCCTTCTCTCTCCAACTTATCCTTGAGTTGTTTAAGTTTTAACAGCTCTTGTCCTTCGCCGTCTTGAACCATGTCTCTAGCGTTTAAAGACAGTTTGCCAAAAGGAGCGTAATAGGACATATCTCCAGTCAAAATGACCTTGTCTCCAGGGCCGTATTCAAAAGGTATCTGTGCGTCGTAGTACGAAAAAATTATAGCGGTAAGAGCAGCCTTTTTAACTCTGCTGCTGTTGCCGGAATCGATGAGCGAAAGGTAAACGTTACCCTTTTTCACCGACTTTGATACTATTTCTCCACGAACTTGAATATTGCGGAATAAATCACCTTGGAAAACCGTAGTGATTATGCTGGACAGTTGAGAGATAGAAAAGATCTTTTTCTTAAACTCAAATGGTGTCATAATTTACAGCACCTTATCAAGTACAGCGTTTATATATTTATAATCCTTGGAATCTAGATATTCTTTAGCGAAGTTTACCGCACAGTTGATAACGACAGCTTTGTCTGAAAGCTCGCAGTATTTAACTTCGGCGACCGCTTCTAAAAATATAGCTTGAGCAGCGGTGTTTAATCTATCGAATTGCCACTTTCTTAAAAAGGGTTGTATGGTGGCAACTATCTCATCTTGATTTTGTAAAGCGGATACGAAAACCTCGCGCGAGAACAATTCGATCTCATCGGTTTCCTCACATTCAAATTCCCCAAGGAGAACTTTTGTAGGATCATAATCGATACCAGCCTTTTGTTGAATAAGAACAGCATAAATTGCGTTCAATGCTTTCTTTCTTAATTCGGTTCGTGTCATAAATATTTTCCTCTACTTTCCAAAGAACAAAACAACAGTAATCAGTTTATTATAAATCACTATAAAATTCCATCTATTTTGATCTCAACTACACAATTTTTGACTTCAATCATAGATTTGATCTGTTCTATGACATCTTTTTGAATTTCTTTGCACAATCCGGCAGCATTTTCGCCTCTTTTTACCAAGACGTGAATGTAGATGTTAACCGTGTCGTTAATCGTTCTGCACAGAATGGGCTTATTGACGCAAACGTTGTATTTTTCATCAACCTTGCGAGTTTTTTCATCTTTTAAACAAACGTTAGGCATACCTTCAAGCACACCTTGAGCAATGTCGCAGTAAACCTTTGTCGATATCGAAGCTTTACCATTGCATCTGTCAGTATTTAATTCTACGTAACGTGCCATATTATTTCTCCTTAACCTGTTTCATAGATAGCGATATACGTTTTCTATCGGTATCCACTTTAATAACCATTACTTTAACTATATCACCAATATTTACAACATCGGAAACATTCTTTACGTAAGTGTTGCTCAATTCGGATATGTGAACGAGTCCGTCGTCGTGTAAACCGATGTCGACGAAGCATCCAAAGTCCATAATGTTGCGAACTGTACCTTCCAAAGTCATTCCAGGAGTGAGCTGACTTATGTCAGTTATGGATGAGTCGAGTTTAGCGACTACGAGTTCCTCACGTGGATCTCTGTTGGGTTTGATAAGTTCTTGAATTATATCTTTCAGCGTCAGTTCTCCGCATCCCAATTCCTCAGAATACGCTTTAATTTGATTGTCGTTGATCTCAGAGCAGGCTTGAGCAGCCTCAGTGACGTCCTTGAGTTTGAGCAGTTTCATAAAGTTGTAGGTCAACTTGTAGCTCTCAGGGTGAACGCCGGTGTTATCCAAAGGCTCTTTCGCATCTTTTACCCTGAGGAAACCAGCGGCGTTTAAAAATGCCTTAGGACCGCATTTTGCGACCTTTTTCAACTGTTTTCTCGAGGTGAATTTTCCGTTTTGAGAACGGTAGTCCACGATGTTTTGAGCGAGTGTCTTATTTATACCGGAAACGTAAGCTAAAAGCGAGGGTGAGGCTATATTGATGTCTACGCCGACTGCGTTAACGCAATCTTCAACGACACCGGAAAGAGCTGTTTTCAACTTCGTTTGATTCATATCGTGCTGGTACTGTCCAACTCCGATTGCTTCAGGATCGATCTTCACCAATTCCGACAAGGGATCGAGCAATCTTCTCGCGATGGATACGGCAGAGCGCAAAGCGACGTCGTATTCGGGAAATTCCGATATGGCTAATTTGCTGGCAGAATATACGCTAGCACCAGCTTCGGATACGATTACGACAGCGGTTTCGGGATAATCCTTCAATATGTTCTTTAAGAACACTTCGGACTCTCTACTTGCCGTTCCGTTTCCTAAAGCTATGTATTTAACCTTGTACTTTTTGATCATTTGCGCAATCGTTCGCGCGTCTTCTTCAAGTTTAGCACCCTTGTGAATGGTGTTGTATACTTTGCCGGTGGTGAGAACATCTCCGGTTTGATCGATAACGGCGAGCTTACATCCGTTTCTGTATCCTGGATCAAATCCAAGCACGGTGCAAGATTTAAGCGGAGCCTGCATCAAGAGTTGCTTTAAGTTCAACTTAAAAGTTTTTATCGAAGAATCTTCCGCCGCGGTGAAAAGTTCACTGAGAACATCGTTCTCGACGCTGGACTTAATCAATCGGTTGTAGCTGTCTTTTATCAACGTATCAAACAGATCGCCGTAGGGTGTATTTCTGGGCTTTTGAAACATGGCGATGTGTTGAAGAATCTCTTCTTCATCGACCAAAATTTCGCGACTAAGGCACTTTTCCTTGGTTCCTCTGTTGATAGCGAGCACGCGGTGAGGTTTTGTCTTGCTTATCAGCTCGCTGTAGTTGTCGTAGTTGTTATATACGTCACTCTCGGGGTTTTTAACCAACTTAGAAGTAAGTCTTCCCTCTTTGTTTATGAGATTTTTAATAAAGACTCTGTAATTTGTGTTGTCGGCGATTTCTTCTGCGATAATATCGCACGCTCCGGCAATCGCGTGAGCGGTATCCGCCACGTCGTTCTCTTCAGATACGTATTTAGCGGCTTCTTCTTCAAGCTTGCCTGTTTTATCGGTAACTAAAAACTTAGCCAGAGGTTTAAGTCCGCGCTTGATAGCCATGCTGCCTCTAGTTTTGCGCTTGGGCTTGTAGGGGCGATAGATATCTTCCAACTTTGTAATGTTCAAACACTCCACGATTGTCTTTTCCAACTCGGGAGTGAGTTTTTCCTGTTCAGCGATGGATTTTAAAATGGTGTTCTTGCGCTCGTCGAGCTTTCTTAAATAAGTTACGCGCTCTTCGATTTGACGAATAACTTGATCTTCCAAGTTTGAGGTAACTTCTTTACGATAACGTGCAATAAACGGTACAGTCGAACCTGTATCGAGCAGTTCTAAGGTCGCTTTTACTTGAGTTTCTCTTATGTTTAATTCGAGAGCAACTTGCTTAATAATATCCATATTTCATCCTTCATTTTCTAAAAAAACAGTCCCAATAGACCTAAATCCATTAGGACTGTGCATTTACTTTGCTAATAGGTTAAGAATTTTGTTCTTAACGTAGATTACCTTGAAGATTGTTTTTCCTTCAAGATACTTGTTGACCGCTTCGATCTCTTTAGCTTTCTCTACGATAGCATCCTGATCGTCAAAGTCGCGAGGAATGACAAGTTCACCGCGATGTTTACCCATTACGGATACAGCGATAGTGACGTTGTCTTGAACGCATTTGGATTCGTCGTAGCTGGGCCACTGTTTGAATTCCAAACAATCTTTGCCGCCGACTAACTCGTATATCTCACACGCGATGTGCGGGACGATGGGATTTAAAAGCTGTGCGAGAACAACTAGATATCCTTTATATATGTGCTTTGCCTGATAGAGCGCATTCACGAATATCATTATTTGCGAAATTGCAGTGTTGAAGTGCAAATTTTCGTAATCGGATGTGACTTTTTTGACGGTGTAGTTGAATTCGTAATCGAGCTTTCCGTCGCATTTATCGGTCCAATTGGAAACGAACTTTTGATCGGTGTACAAGCGATAGACTCTGTTTAAGAATTTATTCGCTCCGCCTAAGCCATTTTCAGACCACGGCAAGGACTGATCGATAGGTCCTTTAAACAATTCGTACATTCTGAGCGAATCCGCTCCGAATTCTTTGATGCAATCGTTGGGATTTACGACGTTCCCAAGAGACTTAGACATCTTCACGCCGTTAGAACCGAGAACCATACCTTGGTGGTACAACTTCTTGAAGGGTTCCTTGCATTTGACTATTCCTTGATCGTAGAGGAACTTGTGCCAGAAACGAGCGTAGAGCAAGTGTAAGACCGCGTGCTCTGCTCCACCCATGTAAAGATCTACTGGCAACCAGTAGCTTATCAATTTAGGGTCGGCAATTTCATTTTCGTTGTTGGGATCTAAATATCTTATGTAGTACCAGGAGGATCCTGCCCACTGAGGCATGATGTTGGTCTCTCTAGTACCGTGCATTCCATCTACTTCAACGTTGACCCAGTCCTTGGCTTTGCCAAGAGGGGGCTTTCCGTCTCCGCTGGGAGCGTAGTCGTCAAGTTCGGGTAATACGACCGGAAGTTCCTCGTATGAGGCAGGAACGATCTTTCCGTCATCCATGTGGATTACAGGAATGGGTTCGCCCCAGTAACGCTGACGGGAGAATAACCAGTCGCGAAGTTTAAAGTTGACTTTATATTCGCCTTTGCCCATCTCTATCAAGTGTTCTGTAATTACTTTTTTAGCTTCTTTTATCATCATTCCGTTCGCGTATTCGGAGTTCATGTGTTTTCCGTCGGAAATCACTGCCTCTTTAGAGACGTCTCCTTCGAGAACTTGAATGAAAGGTATGTTGTGCGCCTTAGCGAAGTCGTAGTCGCGGGTATCGTGACAAGGAACGGCCATAACAGCACCGGAACCGTAGCTCGCTAATACATAATCCCCTATATATATGGGAACCTGTTTGCCGTTGATGGGATTTATCGCGTAGGCACCGATAAATACGCCGGTCTTCTCTTTTGAAAGAGCCGTGCGCTCGAGGTCTGATTTTGACTTGATTGAATCCAAGTATTTATCGACGTCTTCTTTACACTCAGCTGTTGTCAATTCGCTCACTAGTTTGTGTTCGGGTGCGAGCACGACGTAGGTGCAGCCAAATAGCGTATCGACGCGAGTTGTAAATACGGTGAAAGATTCTGTTGAATCTACTACGTCAAACGTAATCTGTACGCCGGTAGAACGACCAATCCAGTTTCTCTGCATCGCAACCGTCGATTCGGGCCATTCCAAAAGCGGAAGGTCGTCGAGCAACTTTTGCGCGTAAGCGGTAATCTTTAACACCCACTGATTCAACTCGAGTTTGATAACTGGAAAGCCACCGCGTTCAGATTTGCCTTGAATAACTTCTTCATTGGCTAAAACTGTTCCGAGTTCCGGACAGTAGTTTACTGGACGAGTGTCCATATATGCTAATTTTTCATCAAAGAGTTTGATGAAGATCCACTGAGTCCACTTGTAGAACTTAGGATCTGAGGTCTGAAGTTGTTTAGACCAGTCGTAAGATAGACCGCAGGATTTTAACTGCGATACAAAATTTTCGATATTGTTGTCTGTAAAAGGTCCAGGATGCTTGTTGTTTTTGATAGCGTACTGTTCCGCAGGCAATCCGAAAGAATCAAACCCGATCGGATGCAAAACGTTGAATCCTTGTGCTCTTTTAAATCTTGATTCAGCATCCGTTGCTGAATATCCTTCGATATGTCCAACGTGCAATCCCTGCGCTGAAGGATAGGGGAACATATCCATGATGTAATATTTCGGTTTGGAAAAATCGTAAACATCACACTTGAATGTTTGGTTGTCTTCCCAATATTTTTGCCATTTCTTTTCTACTGAATTAAAATCGTAACCCATAAGCTTTATCCTCTCATAATATTCTAATTGTAAATCCTATATATAATACCATAACGCGCGATGTTTTATAACACCAAAACTATCCTCTTGCTTGTTATTTTTTAAAATATTCAGTATAGTTAAGAAAAATAAAGTTAAAGGAGGAAATCTACATGTTTGCTTTATTAGCAGGTTTCGATTTCAACAGTCTATGGCCTAGTAGTGGACAGACTTTGTTCTTTGATGGTTTTAGCATTGCGTACATAGTTATTCTAGTACTCGCGCTGATTATAGGAGCAAAAAAAGGACTGATGAAAATGTTCTTTTCCCTGTTTGGCCTTCTCATTTGTATTGCGGGTGCCGCTTTGCTTGCCAAACCGGTAGCAGCGCTTATTACCAACAATACAGGTTTAGATGAAGCTATCGTTTCATCCGTATACGATTGGTTCCTGACCAAGTCTCCCGATGTTGCAAATGTATTGACGGGTCCTCAAGCTGAAACGGCAATTCCCGCTTTGCTCACTTCCCTAAATATACCTGAAATATTCCAACCCAACATCACAGCGATCGTCATAGCCGCAATTCCCACGCTCGTCGCAAGCGAAGCAATCGGTATCTACATTGCTCAAGTAGTCGCGAATTACGCTTTGATTGCAGCTTCGTTCATCATCCTATTTATATTGTTCCTCATCGTTATAGCCATCTTGAAACACCTTTTCAAGAAACTCACCGAACACTCGTTCATCAAGAGCGTAGATAAAACAGTAGGTGCCGTTTTAGGCCTCGCTGTAGGTCTGGTGATCGTGACAGTCGTATCGTACGGCCTCACCTTCGCGACTTCTATAGGTTCTTTAAACGATGCGATAACAACCACTTTACAACTTACTGACCCCACTAAGTGGTCGTTTGCAAAGATGGTTTATGAGCAGAATATAATCGCCCTATTGCTGGGTATGATTTAACGATTTAACGCGCGTATATAAAAGGATTAAAACATCAAATGCACAGGACGTATTTACCTGATTTGGCAATATGTATTCCCCTGTGCATTTTTATGTGGTAATATCTTGACAATAAGCCTAAATAAAGTTATCCTTATTAAGCATGTGTAGCATGTGAATATTTGTTTGTCTGATGAATGGTTGTTAAGTAGCCCAGCTATTAATGGCGAAGCCATCCACCCGAAATAAAAGAATTCACAC
>Ga0172377_10003287_pt1 | contig 16580 bp, 15 predicted proteins | sample Pumphouse3metaG_FD_119749 | JGI IMG/M metagenome (GOLD analysis project Ga0172377, IMG submission 119749) | Leachate microbial communities from a municipal landfill in Southern Ontario, Canada - Pumphouse #3 metaG | ecosystem: Engineered > Solid waste > Landfill > Unclassified | place: Canada...
CAAAACACTGATCAATAAAAGTTTAAAAGATTTGTCCGGAGAAGATTTAAAAGTTTCATTTGTTCAGAAATCTTCTGAATATGTTGAAAATTTGAAAAAAAGAGATTATGGCAATAACAATAACCTAGAAATTGATGATGTTGAAATTGAAGACAATAATCCATCTTCTTTTGACAGCAATAGCAGCAACGTTTTCAATTCGATTGATAGCGACATCACTTCAAATATTGTAAAACAAACAACGTCAGATATAGTCAACAGAATGAGTACTCCTCAAAACACTTTTGGGAAATACAAGGCTGATAAAATAGATATTATAAGAAAAAAAAGCAACCTAAATGAACGTTATACTTTTGATTCATTTATATATGGAGACAATACAACATTCACTTATAACGTTGCTTATACAATTGCTAAAAACCCAGGTATAACTTACAATCCTTGTCTGATTTATGGTGGAGTAGGTCTAGGAAAAACTCACCTTCTCCAATCGATAGGTAACTACATATGCAGCAATTCTAAAAGATTGAGAGTTATATATGTAAATGCTGAAACTTTTACAAACGAATTCATTGCAGCTATTCAGAACAAACAGATGGCATCCTTTCAAAACAAATACAGAAAGGTTGATGTTCTGCTTGTTGATGATATTCACTTTTTGCAGAACAAAGATAGCACACAGCAAGAATTATATTCTACTTTTGAAGATCTATATGAAACAAAAAGACAGATGGTGTTCACATGTGATAGACCTTTGAATGAATTGAAGAACATGACAGAAAGATTGCTATCTCGTTTTGGACGTGGTATGAATATTGATCTAAAACCTCCAACATATGAAACTAAATTTGCAATTCTTAGTACAAAAAGTAAGGAGCAAAATATAAATTTAGATGAGGATATCATCAATTATCTATGTCTAAATATAAACACAAATGTTAGAGATCTAGAGGCAGCTCTTATGAAGCTTGGAGCTTTTGCATCCTTCACAAATTCCAATATATCATTGGAAAAAGCACAGGATTTAATACCTCCTTCTAATAGGGATTTAGAGAGGGAAAATACATCTTTTACAGTGGACGAAATCATACGTGCAACAGCCGATTATTACGAGCTCTCTCACTACGATTTGAAGAGTAAAAAACGTACTCGAAAATTCGTAGTTCCTCGTCAAATTGCAATCTATATTTCACGTGATTTAACAGACTTCTCAACCACTGAAATTGGGGCAGATTTCTCTCGAGATCACACAACAATTATGCATGCAATCGACAAGATTGAGAGGGCTCTGAAGACCTCTGAACAACTACAAAAAGAGGTCAGAGAAATAGAAACTAAGTTGAGAATTAAAGACTAAATTTTATTTAGAAAATTTAAATATTTGAAAGCAGTTGATTATAAAAATTGACTGTTTTTTTTATGTATTTTTATTCTTTTCATGCTATAATATTTACAGTAAAAATAGCATTATTTTTATTCACAATAATACTCACAAAATCCTTTATTTTCAGGTATAAATAAGAAAGTTTTCCACCTTATTAATACACTCAATATAATTTTGCTTGTGGATAACTTGTGGATAACCTGTGGATAACTTGTGGATAAGTCCCATTTTCTTGTGGATAACCTGTGGATAACTTGTGGACAACTTTACTGATTTTATGGGATAATGCTTTAAGTGCTTGTGGATAACCTGTGGATAACTTGTGGATAAACAGGCCTTGCTTGTGGATAACTTATAAAAAATCCATTTGCTTGTGGATAACCTGTGGATAACTTTGCTACTTATACACAGGTTATGCACAAGTTATCCACAGGAAATAAACGTTTAATTTAATTAGCAGTAAGAAAATAGTAAAGTTATGCACATTATCCACAACCCCTACTACTACTACTACTATTTAAATACTTAATAATAGAGGAGAAAAATAAATTGAAATTTGTTTGCGAAAAAGACGCTTTAATCAAAGAATTGAATATTGCTAAGGATTTTACTAATTCTAAGAGTTCATTATCTATCAGTGCAAATGTATATTTACAGACATCAGCCAACAGTCTTACAGTCAAGACAACCAACGGAAATATGGGCTTTACAAACATAATGGATGTAACTACTTTAGAAGAAGGAGTAACTACTGTTTCATGTGATAAACTCAATGATGTTTTGAAAGCTTTTAACGGTATTTCTCATATTATTATTGAATCAAAAAAAGACAGTCTTTTAATTCTTCCAAAAGATTCAAATAAGAATTTTAACTTTGAAATCAAATCCATTGATGCAGATGAATTTCCAGAAGTTGAAACTGCAGAAGGAAAGAACTTTTTTACATTAGATTCATCAGCATTTTTAGACATGATAAATCATACAGATTTTGCTACAAGTAAAGATGAAACCAGACACTACTTATGTGGTATATTTTTCCATAGAACAGAAGATGGAGTTGCAATGGTTGCAACCGATGGTAAGAGATTATCTTTGATGAATAAAGCAATGAGTCCAGATCTTATTGATTTCCCTGCAGTAACAATTCCAAATAAATTTGTATCAATCATAAAAAGAACACTTCCATCAAATGGAACCTTTGATCTTGCTTTAGATAAAAATACAATTTCAATTAGAATTGGAGATCATACTTTCTTGTACTCTTCTTTAGTTGAAAAAGGTTTCCCTGTTTACACAAGGATAATTCCAAACGAACAGAAATTCAAATGTATTCTAAATTTGAAAGATACAATTGAAGCTATCAATCGTGTTAGTTTGTTTGTAATAGATAAATCTTTTAGAATTTTCTTACAGATTGCTGATAACAAAATGATTCTTACAAGTGATGAAACAGAACAAGGTGAAGCTGTTGAAGAGTTAAATTGTGATTATAACGGAGATGATGTAACAATCGCTATAAATTACAATTTCTTCTTAGATCCATTGAAAGCTATGGATGGAGAGTATTTCTCAATTAACTTCGATAGTGCTCAAAAACCATTGAAGATTTTAGCTGAAGATGCAACTGATGATTGTCTTCATATCTTGATGCCTATCCAACAAGTTTGATAATTTAAAATATAATTTATAAACAAAGAAAAGAAGTTTTTTTAATTAAAACCTAAAATGACTTCTTTTTTTGTTTTAATTCCTTCACACATCTTGTATAATATAAAAGCAATAAAAATATATTTTGGAGGATCGTTGGAGATACAACATCAATAAAACACAATGAAATTTTTACAAGTAACTGCTTCAAATTTTAGAAACCTTTCTATTACAGAAAAGGTTGATATCAACCATAAACAAGTTTTACTAATTGGTGATAATGGTCAAGGTAAGACTAATTTCCTTGAGCTTTTGTACTTACTCTGTTACGGAAACTCATTCAGAACCAATTCCCTAAAAGAACTTATAAAATTTAAAGAAGATTCTTTTTATTTGGCAGGAGCTTTTGAAGATGAGAGAGGATTGAAAAGAAATATATCTTTTTCTTATCATGATTTAAAAAGAGTTATTAAAATTGATGATAAAGTTATAACTGATAGAAAGAACTTGATTTATAACATTCCCTGTATTGTGTTCTCCCATGGAGATATAAACTTCATAAATGGTACTCCTGATTTCAAAAGAAAATTCTTCAACCAGACATTGAGTATGTATGATAGATTATTTTTTGATGATCTTCGCTATTATTCAAAAGTATTGAAACAAAAAAATGTGGCACTCAAAGAGCATAGATATGATTTGCTTCCTATCTATGATGAATTGCTTGCAAAATATGGTTTGAATATCATGAAAAGTCGTGTTAAAGCTGTCTATGAAATGAATCAAATTTTCCCAGTTATTTTTGAACAGGTATCTGGAATCAAAAATGTAAAAATACAGTACAAACCGTCTTGGAAAAATTGTTCAACTTCGGAAGATATTGTCAAATATTTAGAATCTTCAAGAGAAACTGAATTGAGACTGACTTTCTGCAATTCTGGTATAACCAGAGATAAATTCAGCATCATCACTGAAAATGGAGATCTAGCAACTATTGGCTCGACTGGACAACTTCGACTTGCCTCTCTAGCACTCAGAGCCACTCAAAGCACGTTCTTCAAAAAGAAAACAGGTAAAGATCCCATTCTGCTGATAGATGATGTGCTGCTTGAATTAGATATCAAGAAAAGAAACACATTTCTTTCATTACTTGATGGATATTCTCAAGCCTTCTTCACTTTTTTACCTAAAGAAATGTACTTCAACGAAGGTGAATCTTATTCTGATAGCATTACTTTAACAGTAAAAGATGGAGGTTTTATTGATGAGGGTAATTGACGAAGATGATAGAATTGCAACAAAAGATGCAATGAGTAGTAAGGAGCTTGTAGCTCTCTTTCTCGAGAAATTAAACGTCAATCATATTGAGGATTGCTCAATAACTCTAAATTGGGCCAAAATAGTTCAAGGTGAGTACTATAAACACTTGAAAGTAAAGGAAATAAAGTATAATAATGTAATCGTAGTTGCAGACCACCCAGCTTGGGCTCAGAAAGCAACTATGAGGAAGAAAGAGTTACTAAGGAAAATTCAGAAAGAATTTCCTTCTTTAGGTGTGCAATCTATAAAAATAATTTGTAAGTAACCCTTGACTCACTCAAGGAGGCTCTATATACTTTGCCTCTCAGAGGGGTAGTGTCCTCTAAAATAGAAATCTATGCCGCGAAAGCGATGAATATTGGAGATAAGAAATGAGTTATAAAGGAAAAAGAACTTACCAACCTAGTAAAGTGAAAAGAAACAGAAAGTTTGGTTTCCGTGCACGTATGGCAACACCAGGTGGCCGTTCAGTACTAGCAAGAAGAAGAGCTAAAGGTAGACATAGTTTGTCTGTTTGTGATGAGAAGAAGCCTTTCTAAAAGAGAAATAGTCAAAAAACAATCAGAAATAAATAGAGCTTTCAAAACAGGACGGAAATATTCAAGTCATGGTTTGAAGCTCATCGTTTGTCCCAATGAACTTAAATTCAGTCGAATCATAGTTATTCCCGTAAAACATTATGGAAATGCTGTACAGCGCAATAGAATTAGAAGACAGTTACGGGAAATATGGCGATGTGAAAAAGCTCACTTTGTTTCTGGTTATGATTTTGTTTTTTTGGTATATCCAGGAAAGACTGTTGAACATCTTCAACAGAAGAAGAAACTCATAGATCTCTGTGTTGAAGCTGGGGTATATAATTAAAAAATAACCTGGTACAACGCTTTTTTTTTAATTTGATTATTCTATTTTCGTTCCTGTTCAGAGTACCAAATAAGCATACTCAACAGGAGTAAGTATGGAAAAAAATACTGTTATAGCAATATTGTTGTCAATTGTTGTAATCACTGGTGGAATGTTCATTCAAACGAAATATTTCTTGCCATCTGATGAAGAATTAGCAACAGCTCAAGCTCAAGAAGATGCAGAAGCTGCATCTCAGGCAGCACAATTAGCTAAAGCTAATGATAATATAAGTACAAGTAATAGTAATGGTGTTGATGCCTCTACTATCGAATATACCGGTTCCAGTGAATCTGTTTATGTTGCTGCTGATAAAGCATGGAATTCTGGTTTACCAGGTTCTATAATCGCAGTCGATGACAATACAACTGAAACTTCTTTTGTATATGAAACCAATGTTTTCTCTATTACCTTTGATACAAAAGGTGCTTCCGTTTCATCTATAAAATTAAAAGAACATAGCAATACTGATGGTGAACCTGTAGATCTGATCTATAAAGGTGATTCCAGTAAGAATGCTTTCTTGATGTATGCTGGTAAAGATAGAACAAATCCTATCGATACAAATTTCAACTATGAAATCAAAGACAATAAAGTAATATTTACAAAAACATTTGCAACACTTGATGCTGATGGTAAGCCTGCTTCATCTTTTGATGTTGTGAAGACTTATACATTGGGAGATAATGATTATCTGTTCCAAGTAGATATTGAAATGAGTAATAGCATCAATAAAGCATTACCTTTGAACTTTGAAAATGAAGCTTATACTTTAGCTTTTGAACCTCAAATTGGTCCAGTTTTTGATACAATGCCTAACAACAACTACACTTACAGACGTTTCTATGCAAAATATGACGGTTCTGATAAGAAAAAACAGTTGAAGGTCAGTGATTCTTTGGATGTTGATGAGTATGTAACTTGGACAGCTTTAGCTGGTAAGTATTTCTCTGTAATTGCAATTCCAGATGCTACTAAATATGATATCACATTGACTCAACAGACTGATGTAGATGGAATGGCACAATTTAATGGTATGTTCTACACTCGTCCAACCATAAACAGTGCTTACAGCAAAGATACATTTAGATTCTATGTTGGCCCACAATTGGCTTCTAACATGAAGATTTACAATAATAAAAATGATAATGGATTCGGATTATCAGATCTTCACCTTGAAACTGCAGTTGATACATCTACCTTCCTGAACTGGTTGGAAGTTGCATTGAAGTGGTCTCTAGAGATGCTCTACAAGATAGTTCCTAACTATGGTGTTGCAATCATATTGTTGACTATTATCTTGAAAGCATTATTGACTCCTCTTACAACAAAGAGCATGGAAAGCAGCAAGAAAATGAGTGCTTTACAGCCTCAGATGAAGGAATTACAGGAGAAATATAAAGATAATCCTGATAGATTGAACAAAGAAACAAGTGCTCTTTATCAGAGAGAGAAGATCAATCCATTAGGTGGTTGTCTTCCAATGTTGATTCAATTCCCTATTCTTATCGCATTCTACGGCCTATTGAATAAGAACTTTGAATTACGTGGAGCTATGTTCATCCCTGGATGGATTCCTGATTTATCACAGCCTGATACAGTTCTAACATGGGGTGCAACCATTCCTTTCATTGGTAATCAATTACATCTTCTTCCAATATTCTATACAATCAGTATGATCTTCTCAATGAAGATAACTCAGACTGGACAGACTGCTGGACAGACAGAAAGCATGATGAAGATAATGACTTATGGTATGCCTATAATGTTCTTCTTCGTATTGTATGATGCACCATCAGGTCTATTGTTATATTGGTCAGTTATGAACGCAATCAGTATTGGTCAGCAATTTTACACCAACCACAAAAAGGAACCAGCAAAGGCTCCAAGTAATGTAAAAGCTATCAATGCTTCTAAAAATAAAAAGAAGAACAAATAAGAAATTTTTTAATGAAATTTTATAAGCGAGGAGCAATTTATTGAAATTGCTCTTTCGCATCGGAGAACATATATGACTAGAGAATTTGAAGGACGAAATGAGCAAGATGCAATAGCAAAAGCTATAGAAGAGCTTCAGATTGAACGAGAGGATTTTGATGTTGAGGTTTTAGAAACTGTAAAAAAAGGTTTTTTTAAGAAAAATATCAAAATTCGTATTCATTATAATGATGGAACAGAAGAAGAAAAGCAAGAAATTGTTTCTAAATCAGATGCTCCATTGAACAGTGAATTTGAACAGCAGGTGATTCAATTTGTAGTTGGATTGCTCAATAAAATGGGTTTCCCTGGAAAAGTTACAGTTTCTTTCAGAAAAGATGCTAAAATTGGTTTGAACATTGAAAGTGATTATTCTTCTATCATCATTGGTAGAAAAGGTAAGAACCTTGATGCCATTCAATTATTGACAAATGTATTTGTTGGTAAAATTGACCCAGATCAAAAAGTAATTATTGACAGTGAGAACTACAGAATGCGTCATGAAGAGCAGATCATCAGAATTGCTTACAAGACTGCAGAACAGGTTAAATATAGCGGCAAGAGCCGTTTGCTTGAACCTATGAATCCATTTGAAAGACGTTTGGTACATACAGCATTGAATGATTTCAATGGTGTTGATACCAAAAGTGAAGGTGACAACCTTTACAAACAGATCAGAGTTTTTCCTAGCAAATAGGAATCAATAATGACTCAAATTGAGAAGGTTGTGGTGAATTGATTTTCATCATGACTTCTTTTTTTATGCCCTTTATGTTGTTATTACATAGTAAATTAAAATAAAAATGACAGACAGTTTGAAAAAAGTTGACAGTGATATTCAATTGACTTAGCCTTCTTATATGGTTTGATGCTTTTGAAGGAGGATCTATGAGATTGTTGAATAGAGCTGTATTTATTTTTGCGTTTGTATTTGTTTTTAATCTGTTCTCTTTATATGCAGCAGATTCAGGAACTTTAGATGTATCAATTTTTGTAGATGTTCCAGTTGAGCCCTACTACCCAACCATCTACTACAACGATCAGGTGCTAGCTCTGCAGAACAGAGTGCTTGATGATAATGAGCAACCCTTCTCCATAACAGAAGATGGTGAGACCCCAAATTTTATCATTAGAATTGAAGGAAATGAAGGCTCCAGTAAAATTCTTGATGTATCCATAGATGGTAACTATTTCCTTTCAACAGAAAACAATAACTTCAATAATTCTGGTGTTTTTGCATATCCCTCTTTTATTGAAGAAGGAGGAAGATCCCAAAGGTCTGAATTTGTCTCTTATGTTGTTCAGATTCCTTATGGTCCACATGATGAGAACAAGAACAGTCTTGAGAAGGCCTTTCTTTTGAGTTGGGAGGGGAACTCTGACCTTCCTTCAGGTTTCTACAGCTGTTCAATTGGTGTCATCTACTCAGTTGTAAATTGATGTTCTATGGCTCTTCTGTAATATTTAGATTCTTGTAAGTGCAATAAATTCATGATGAAGGCCAAAAAAAACTACTGCTTTATCTTGATAGATTGATGCAGTAGTTTAAATATTAGGATCTGGAATTGATTATTTCTTTAAAGTGATAATCTGTTCCCAAGGAGTGTTATCCTTACCAAAATGACCATAATTATCATTTGCTCTATAGATAGGGCGAAGAAGATTTAAAGTTTTAACAATTCCTTCTGGAGTTGTATCAAAGTTTTTAGCAACAACAGCTCTGAGTTCTTCGTTTGTTAATTCAGATGTACCGAATGTTTCAACAAGAATGGATACTGGTTCAGGAACACCAATTGCATATGCCAACTCAACTTCACATTTTGAACAGAGCTTGTTTGCAACAAGGTTCTTTGCAATGTAACGAGCCATATAAGCAGCAGATCTATCAACTTTTGAAGGATCTTTACCTGAGAATGCACCACCACCGTGACGACCCATACCACCGTATGTATCAACAATGATCTTTCTACCTGTAAGACCGGTATCACCATCTGGACCACCAATAACGAATCTACCAGTTGGGTTGATGAAATATTCTGTATCTTCATCTAACATACCTGTTGGTTCCAATACAGGTTTGATGACATTTTCAATTAAATACTTAGAAAGTTCTTCTCTTGAAACGTTTGGTGAGTGCTGATGAGACATTACAACATTTGTAATTCTTACAGGTCTGTTGTTCTCATCATATTCTACTGATACTTGGCTCTTTGAATCAGGTCTCAAGAAGTCTACAGCACCAGATTTTCTGAGTTCTGCAGCTTTAGCCAATAAAATATGAGAATACATCACAGGACAAGGCATCAATTGAGGTGTCTCATCACAAGCATAACCGAACATCATTCCTTGGTCTCCGGCACCCTGAGCGCCAAAAAGATTGTCAGTTGCAGTAACACCCTGAGCAATATCAGGAGATTGTGTGTGAATTAGGTTTGTAATTTTAACACTCTTTGCATCAAAACCAGTGTTATCTTCTGTATAACCAATGTCTGTTATAACATCTCTGACAATGGCATCAACATCAATTTTTGATTTTGTGGTTATCTCACCAGCAACGATTACTGTGTTTGTAGTTGCCAAAGTTTCACATGCAACTCTTGAAGTTGGATCTCCTGCTAGACAAGCGTCTAGAATGGCATCACTGATCTGGTCACATACTTTATCTGGGTGTCCTTCACTTACTGATTCAGAAGTGAATACATGGTGTTTTGGGTTTTTTATTATCATAAAAATATCCTTCCTCTGTATATTTATATACATTTTTGAACTGGAAGGGGGTATGAGGCTGTGTTTGGTTCAGTCCCTCCCTCTTTAGCAGTTTATTTTTCGTCCGCAAGCCGGGAGGCTATCAAATCGACGTGAATACAATATAATAATAAAAAAAGAATAAGTAAAGGGACAGATATACAAACTTGTGGGGTTAACATTTATTCATAAATTACATTAAATATGTTATAATTTACTTAGTTGATGGGAGATTGAATATGGATGCTTATAGAATTGAAGGTGGACGAAAAGTTTTTGGTGAGGTTTCTATAAGTGGCAATAAAAATTCGGCATTGCCTCTCATTGCAGCATCCCTATTGACTGATGAATCAATAATTCTTAAGAACGTTCCAAACATAAAAGACGTGAATACAATGCTCTCTCTCATTGAAGAGTTGGGCTCTGAAGTTGAGCACATAGATCTAAATACAATAAAACTTACAAGTAAAAGTAGAGTGAATCGTGTTTTAAATCAAAAGATGGAGATGGTCAGAGGATCAATTCTGTTTTTGGGACCTCTTCTTGCCTTCTTCAACGATGTTGAGATATCTCCTCCAGGAGGAGATGTTATAGGGCTCAGAAGAGTTGACACTCACTTTCTAGGTTTCAACTCTCTAGGTGCCAGCTGCTCAATTACAGATGAAGGCACTCTAAGTGTGAGATACGACAGACTTGTTCCTTCTGATATATTTCTTGAGGAAGCAAGTGTCACTGCCACAGAAAATATAATCATGCTGGCCTCTTCCATAGAAGGGATAACCATATTGAGAAATGCTGCATGTGAGCCACACGTTCAAGATCTCTGCAACATGCTCAATCTCATGGGCTGTGATATAAAAGGAATTGGGTCAAACTTACTTACAATAAAAGGTACAAAAACTTTCAGAGGATGTACCTATACTTTGGGTTGCGATTATATGGAAGCTGGATCCTTTATTGGTCTTGCAGCTGCAACAAAAGGTGAGATTGTTCTGAAGAATGTAGATTATCAATCAATAAGAGTCATTGAATCTGCATTCAACAAACTTGGAATTGATATTGCAACAAGAGAAGATGGAAGTGTTTATGTCTCCTCCAAACAGGAGAGAGTCATGAAGAAGAGCTTCAACAACATGACAAATAAAATAGATGATGCACCTTGGCCAGGTTTTCCTGCAGATCTGCTCTCAATAATGACAGTCACCGCCACTCAGATGGAAGGTACAATTCTCATGCATGAGAAGATGTTTGAGTCAAGAATGTACTTTGTAGATTGGTTGATAAGAATGAATGCAGATATTATTCTGTGTGATCCTCATAGAGCTGTTATAAATGGTCCAAGTAAGTTGAATGGTGCCAGAGTCAGCAGTCCTGATGTTCGAGCTGGAATGGCTCTGATAATTGCAGCTGCCTGTTCTAAAGGAACAAGTGTGATTGAAAACATCTATCAGATTGAAAGAGGGTATGAAAATCTCGAGCAAAAACTTAAAGGTATTAATATTGATATCACAAGAATATCCAATATATGAGAATAATCACTGTCTCTGAGATATTTGGTCAAAGATGAAAAGATTCTCTCAATAATGTAGAAAATAATACTAAAAAATGAACTTTCATCAAAAAATAAGCTCAAATTAGGTATATATACTTTTAGTTATTATATGAATAGTAAAATATATGTGACTTCATATTCATAATATCAAAAAAAGTTATCCACAAGTTATCCACAAGCAAAACTTTGCAATCTAAATTCTTTCTATGCAAGAAATAAACTACTATCAATAATCATTATTATTATAGAGTATTTATAATTATTTCTTTACCTATAAACAAATTAAATAAAATATCTATTAGTTGCTATAGCATAGTTATATGAGTATATATAACTATTATATAGAACTTACTTTGTAGGGTTTTAAAAAGTTATCCACAAGTTATCCACAAGCTGTTAAAAAAGTTAGTGATTTTTATTTTACACGGATGTAATTAATTTTATTTGAGTGTTTTTAGGGTGCTACAAAAAAATTCAAGATATTACAATATATTACGCATTTGTAAAAATTAAATTTTATTTAATAAAAAAATATTGACAAAAAGATTAGTGTTGGTTAACATACCTTTGAAAGTTAGATAAGTATAACAGGAGATTCAAATATGCCATTATCATATGTTAACCCAGGTGAAGTAAAACAAGTCATTTCTTTTTCCGCTGGTAATAAATATAAAGACCGTTTCATGTCTATGGGTATAGTTCCTGGTAGAAATATAAAAATAATTGACATCACCAATGCTGGATTGATTATTGAAGTTCAAAACACACGCTTCGCTTTGAATAAAGGCCTAGCTCATTTAATACAAGTAATATAAAAATAACATCAATAGGAGCAATAAATGAAGAATTTGTTGGATTTAAGTATTGGAGAAAGTGGAAAAGTTCTTTCTTTCGAAAACCAAGGCGTTGTTAGAAAACGACTTCTTGATATGGGAATAACTACTGGAGTACAGATCAAATTGATCAAAGTGGCTCCAATGGGAGACCCTCTTGAAATTGAATTGAGAGGCTATAATTTGAGCCTACGCAAATCTGAAGCAAAATCAATTAACATTGAATAAAATATCTATAAATTTGTTATAAAAGTTATCATAAGCTATTTATAATAAATGATATTTTTTTGTTTTTAGAGTTAGTGTAAGCTAACTAATAACATACTCACTAATATTTTTAAGAGGTTTTAATATTATGAAGAAACATACGATTGCATTGGCAGGTAACCCGAATTGCGGGAAAACAACACTATTCAATTTTTTAACGGGTTCTAAGCAGCATGTAGGTAACTGGCCAGGTGTTACTGTAGATAAGAAAGATGGAGTTTGGAAGAATCATAAGGAAATCACAATATTGGATTTACCTGGAACATATTCCCTATCTCCATATAGTGCAGAAGAAAAGATTGCTCATGATTACATTGTAAATGAGAAGCCTTCTGTGGTGGTGGATGTTATAGAATCTCCCAATTTGGAACGTAACTTGTATCTTGCTATGCAAATAATGGAAACAGGAATCCCTACTGTTCTTGCATTGAATATGAGTGATGAAATTGAGCTTCGTGGTGAGAAGATTGATGTTGAAGGTCTGGAAAAGCATTTTGGTGTTAAAGTTGTTAGAATTGTTGCAAAAACAGGAGAAGGTACTGATGAACTTTTTAAAGCTGTTGAAGAGACAATTGAAAAGAATATAGTACCAAATAAACTCTCTGTATATGAAAAGATCAAGGTCTTGGATGATGAAGGTCAGGCCAATGCTCGTTATGATGAGATTGCTAAGGTAGTTTCAAAGAATTATAAAAAAAATGTTGTTTTGAAGAGTGAAGATTCAAAATCAAGTAAGTTGGATAAATATCTAACCTCAAAAGTTTTGGGACTTCCTATTTTCGCTCTGATTATATATTTTCTTTTCCAGGTCAGTTTGAGTGATAATTTATTTGGTCTTGGTATACCAGGTCTTGGAATATTGTTGGCAAACTGGGTTACAGCAATTTGGGATTTCTTAACTTCCCTGATATCAGGAGCAATAGTTGGAGCATCCCCTTGGGCATATGGCTTGGTCATTGACGGAGTCATGGGTGGTATTGGAGCCATACTTGGATTCATGCCATTGGTATTGGTTCTATATCTGTTCTTATCAATATTGGAAGACAGTGGATATATGGCTCGTGTTGCCTTTGTTTTGGATAGAATCTTCAGACATTTTGGACTTTCAGGTAAATCTTTCATCCCTATGTTGATGGGATTTGGTTGCAGTGTTCCAGCTATCATGGCCACAAGAACTCTTGATGAAGAGAAAGACAGACATATAACAGCTATTATCACCCCATTCATTCCTTGTGGAGCCAAACTACCTATTATAGCATTGTTTGTAGCAATATTATTTCCAGCTCAGGAGACAGCGAATGTAACATTCCTTATTTACATATTAACTTTCTCAACAGCCATTGTGGTATCTCTTCTTATGAATAAGTTCTTGTATCACAGTCAGAAATCGAACTTCTTGATGGAATTACCACAGTACAGATTTCCAACTTTAAAATCTATTTGGAATCGTTCTTTTGAAAAGGTGAAGGGATTTGGTAAGAAGGCTGGATCTGTAATTCTTGTTTCAACTATATTGATTTGGTTCTTGACCAACTTCAATACAGCTTCTTTCACAGGAGAGAATAGAATAGCTAATAACGGTGAGAGTGTTATGAGTGATATGGATGATTCATACATGGCCTCTTTAGGAAATGCAATATCTCCTATATTCAGTCCATTAGGATTTACTGGATGGAGACCTACTGTTGGTATCATCACAGGTTGGATTGCTAAAGAAAACGTTGTAGCAACTTTTGCTCAAGTTTATGATGAAGATTTAAGTGAAGAATATTTAGAGAGTTACTTTGGTTCAGATTCTGCTCAATTAGAAGCAGAAGGATTTGAAAATGGAGTATTTGATATAGATACGGCAAATGAATTGTATGCAGATGTCTTGGCTAATGGTGAAGATCCAAATGCCTTCCCATCTTTGAAAAGAGATATGCCGTCTACCAGTGGTGGATTTGCATATATAATGTTTAACTTACTTTGTATGCCATGCTTTGCAGCGGTTGGTGCAATGAAGAGAGAGTTGAAGACGATAAGAAGAACAGCCGGAGGGGTTGGAATACAGATGCTAGCAGCTTATGTTGTTGCACTTGCTGTGAGAATTCTAGGGTTGATATTCGGATTTTAGGAGGCCATTTATGGTTGATTATATAATTGGAATTGGTGCTTTTGCACTTGTATTTGGTGTTGTCATTAAGGCAATCATCGATAAAAAGAATGGTAAAGAACCTTCTGGATGTTCAGGAAACTGTTCATCATGTGGTGGTTGTAATGTGCACTATTCGTTTGAAGATAAAATTAAATAGTATCGTTAGATACAAATAATTTATAACTTAGTTCTGTTGTTCATTTTTTACAGGGGGAGTTAATGTTATTGCTCCCCCTGTATTTTCAAGCAGTAGTTATATTGCAAAGTTTTACGATTAAATAATAATTGATATAAAGAAAGCAATCTCAAAAGGATTGCTTTCTTTATATGATAGTTTGAATGTTTATCTTTCTGTAAGCAGTGTATGCACTGCACTTATTGCACAGATAGAGGCTGTTTCAGCTCTGAGGATGTTTGTCTTCAGAAGAACAGGGTTGAAATCTGCTCTCATCAACATATCACATTCAGCATCACTCAAACCACCTTCAGAACCAATGAGAATACCAATTGGTTTATCTATTGGAAAATCTTTGAGCAATGTCTTGAGATCTTTTTGACTTTCAACCTTGCTTTGATGGAAGAATATCAATGATTCCTTCCATATCTTGGGTAGGTCCTCAATCTTTATGACCTCATTGAAGGTTGTTGGGATTGGAGATCCTGATTGCTGCTTTGCTTCTTTTATGATTGTTTCATATCTGCTGTTATCTTTTTTATCTTTCTTTGATATGCAGTATTTGCTCTGAACCAATGTTATTGATCTGACTCCCATCTCGGTGGCCATTCTTATTATTCCATCATTCTTCTTGCCCTTGCAGGTGCACTGAAAAAGATGGATGTTTGGATATTGTCCACTGAAAGAAGGCAGAGAGTCTGTCGACTCTCCTTCTTCTGTTGACTTCAGAGGTATTGAGGAAAGAGTACAGCTGCTTCTGTCAAAATCAATGAGTGTTAGTTGGTAGGTCTTGCCTTCATTGCTTATAGCCACTATTTTATCGCCGACCTTAAGTCGCAGTACTTTAATGAAGTATTGGCTGTCTTTTTTCTCTAAAGTAAGAGTGCTCTCTCCATCGTAAGAAGAAGGAAGTACGTATTGTCTCATTTATTTCTCCAGAAAATCGATTGCAGTCTTCAGATATTCATCATTGACGCTATCATATTTAGGTCTATCATCATAATCCATTCTATAAAGATATTCATTTCTTACCAGGATTTTGAGGAAAGGTTGGTAGATATCTTGATCATCATACTGTGCGACAAACTTATCTACGTTTTCTTGTGTGAAATCAGGATTTGCATCAACATAATCTGAAATTATGTTGTCATTCATGATGTCTTCATAGAGAGTGAATTCTTCATCACTCATCTCATGGTCTTCCATGACTATGTCTGGAGTTATTCCAACACCATTTATATCTGTTCCATTTGGAGTCAGATAGTGTGCCACTGTGAGTTTTACAAGTGCTTTATTCAGGGAGAATATCTGCTGCATGACACCCTTTCCAAAGGTCTGGGCACCTATAACAGTTGCACGATTGTTGTCCTTCAGGGCTCCTGTAAGAATTTCTGAAGATGAAGCTGTTCCTCCATTTACCAGAATCACAACAGGAAAGTCCATAGGAACCAATGTATCTGAACTTGATACAGTCTTTGTGGTGTTGTTTTCAAGTGTCTCTTTGTTCTGTGTTGTGACAATGTTCTGTCCATCTAAGAATAGATTTGCAATGTTGGTTGCATCTTCTACCACACCACCACCATTATTTCTGAGATCAATTATCAAAGAATCAATTCCATTATTGACCATATCTTGAATTG